>JAEEGL014027257.1_pt1 | contig 13346 bp, 8 predicted proteins | sample 9134231 | NCBI WGS metagenome assembly JAEEGL01 (sample SAMN16246548, study PRJNA631951) | gut metagenome | biome: gut microbiome; feature: rumen; material: fiber-attached | host: Bos | place: Iran: Karaj | collected 2018-10 | reverse complement strand
GGCTGTACCCCAGGGGTATGTATGCGCTCATCTGGGGCGGTTCTCAGGAAGGGACCCGCTATGAATACCGGGATCTGTATGAAAACTTGTATCTCTTCACACAGCATCACGTGCTTCGGCCACACAAAAAGAACAGGATCCGGCTGGAAGAGCTGAACGGGAGAACAGGGACAGAAGCACTTCAGATCCTGAAGGGCAAAGATCTGGCACTTCCTGAGATCTATGCGAAGAAAGGGAATGAAGCACAGGTTTCAGCAATGATCCTTGAAGAGATCCGCGAGAATCCGGACATTCTGAGAACAAGGGAATGGGACTATGATGACCCGGTCCTTTATGAAGCCGCAGAACGCATCGCGGACTGCATCAAGCCATAAGGACGGGCACATGAAAAGCGCGGCTCCGGTTATTGCCGGGGCCGCGCTTCTTTTTGCAGAGATCAGCGTTTTCTTCCGTCGTAATCGTCTTTTCCTTCCGGAACGAGCGGGAATTTCACGGGCTTCCGGTCACGGTCAGAGCGGTAAATGGCGGTAAAGAGTTCGACGGTCCGGCGGCCATCCAGAAGCGTCACGAGAGGCTCGCGGCCTTCGAGGATCGCTGAGAGGAAATCGTTGATCTGAAGCAGATGGAAGTGCTCGGTGGAGTTCTCCAGCGCGAAGAAGGCCTTGCTGTCCTCTTCGTTGTATTCTTCCATTTTCCCTTCCTCGCCGGGCACGGTCCAGAGATCCAGGACCGGAGGCTCCGCGATGGAAGACTGGCCTGCGATGAACATCTGCCCGCCGTCGGTCTGAACGCCGACCGCGGCCGCGTTGGAGCCGAAAACGTGGACCTTGCCGTAGAGCGCGGGGTTCACGGAGTTACTGACGATGATCGAGCCGAGCGCACCGTTCCTGAAGCGGATGAGGGCGAGCGCGGTGTCGTCGACTTCCAGTTCGGGGTGGTTCAGTGTCGCCCAGGCGCCGTAAAGCTCGTCGATCTCACCCATGTACCAAAGGAGGAGATCCAGCTGGTGCGGGGCCTGATTGACCAGCACGCCGCCGCCTTCCCCGTCCCAGGTGCCGCGCCAGGGGTCGGAGGCGTAGTAGTCCATGCTGCGCCAGCCGAACATGTTGATCTGGCCGATGATGGGCTTTCCGATCTTGCCTTCGTCGATGGCTCTTTTGACCCTTTGGCAAGGGAAGAAGAAACGCCGCTGGCAGACCGTTCCGCCCGTGACGCCGGCTTCTTTACAAGCCTCAATGATCGCGTCGCAGTCCTCGAGGGACGCGGCCAGCGGCTTTTCGATCAGTACGTGCATGCCGGCGCGGGCAGCGGCGACAGCTGCTTCCCTGTGATTGGGGTGGGGCGTGCAGATCGCGACTGCCTGGACGCCGTCCGCCGCCATTTCCTCAATGCTCTTGTAAGCCTTTACGCCGTACTGCGCGGCGAAATCCGCGGCACGGCCGTAATTGTGGTTATAGACGCCGGTGAATTCACTGTACGGGCTCGCTATGAAAGCATGCGCGTGAAAATGCCCGACCTTTCCGGTGCCGATGACGCCGGTCTTCAGTTTTTCCATAGGATCCTCCCTGAACAGAATACAGAAAGGGGCAGCCTTGCGGCGGCCCCTCATTTTCACGGCACCAGGACGACCTTCATCAGGCCGGACCCGCCGTTATGAAGCTTGTCGAACCACTTCGCGCCTTCGGAGAGAGGAGCGACTTTGCTGATGATGTTTCCGAGATCCACCCGGCCGTCGGCAATGGCTTTGAGGCACTGCGGATACTCTCCGGAACTCGCGGCGGAGCCGCGGAGCGTGACCTGACGGGTGATGATGTCCTGAAGCGGGATCGAGACGCTCGGGGTGACGTTTCCGATCAGCGTCACGTGGCCGCCTTTCTTCACCGCAGCGATCGCGGTGTTGACGGTGACGTTCAGACCGACTGCCTCCAGCGCGACGTCCGCGCCCTTGCCGCCAGTGAGCCGCCGGACTTCTTCGACGACGTCCGCGCCCTTTCCGAGAACGACGTCCGCGCCGGACTTACGGGCTTCTTCCTGCTTGAATTCATCCGGATCGGATACGATGATCGTGCCGATGTTCGAATGGCGAAGGACCTTGATGACCATTTGCCCGATCGTACCGGCACCGATGACCAGCGCGGTATCGCCGATTTCGGTGGGGGTGATGGCTGCCGCATGCCAGCCGATGGAGAGCGGCTCGACAAGCGCGGCGGTCTCGTAGGAAACTTCATCCGGGAGTTTATACAGGATGCGCTCCGGAATGTTGCAGTACTCGGCCATGCAGCCGTATCTGCGGTATTCATTGCAGGAGACGCCAAGGATCGTGCGGTTCAGGCAGAGATTGACCATGCCTTTCCGGCAGTATTCGCATTCGCCGCAGTAAACGGTGGAGTCGAAGGTGACCCGGTCGCCGACCTTGTAATGAGAGACTCTGGGACCGATCTTCACGATCTCGCCGGAGGCTTCATGACCCATGACGATCGGCGGAATGCGCCGGCCCGAGCCGCCGTCATAGCCGTGCACGTCGCTGCCGCAGATCGCGACTGCCTTGATCTTCACCAGGACTTCGTCGTCCGCGATCTCCGGGACGGGAATGTCCTCGTAAGAGAATTCATTGTACGCTCTCAGAACCAATGCCTTCATGGTCTCCATGCGGAAATGCTCCTTTCTGTCTGCCCGCCTGCAATCCGGGCGGCACGATGATCTACTGCAAACAATTATAACCCCGGACAGGTGAAAAGCAAGGTTTTTCCGTAAAAAACGATCAAACATTATTTGTGGAAAGCCGCCTTTTTCCGCTTGACTTTTCCGCTCGTATCGTGTAGATTATGTTGTGCGCGCAAAAAGCGCAGTTCGAGGCGTGGCTCAGCTTGGTAGAGCGCTGCGTTCGGGACGCAGAGGTCGCAAGTTCAAATCTTGTCGCCTCGACGAGATAGCCGCAAGGCAATGACGGAGGTCCATCGGAAGATGGGCCTCCGTGTTTTTTGTGTGTCGGAAATTGATTGGGTTAAGAAAATGATTTTCTTCAATGCGACCCATAGGCGCTCGGTTGTTTGGGTCAGGATACCCATTTTCGGTGAGAAGACCCAAAGATGATCACGCTTTTTGGGTCAAAAAACAGAATCTATTCTGAAAGATCCAAAGAATGCTGAGCCCATTGGGTCTGAATCAGACAATCGCTTTACCAGGCCCAAAGAAACAGGAAGAAATTGGGTCATAAAAGAGGAAAAACCTCTGATGACCCAAAGGACCGGTGAAAATTTGGGTCAAAAAAGAAAAGAATCTTCTGTTGACCCAATTGAACAGGAAGAGAGTGGGTCAGAAATACGAAAATCTCACGACAGACCCAAAAGGCCCTAAAGAGATTGGGCCAGAAAAGCAAAAACCCTCCAGCAAACCCCAAAAGCCCTAAAAAACCGATCATAACGCCCTCAGCGTTAACCTCAGGTTAACACGCGTTAAGAAAGAGTTTATTTCATTCAATCAGAAGCGGTGATATAGTGTTGACAGACCAGAAGATCCCGACCTTTACCCGATTGGTTTAATTTTTTAAACTTTTTAAAAAAAACTATTGACAAGCATAGTTTAACGAGTTAAACTTCAAGCAGTTTAAAAAGTCAAACCTCTGTCGGGCCCGGCAGAACCAAAAAGGAAAGGAAGAACATCATGGAAACGATCGAACTCGGCGCTGCGCAGGAAAGATTTGCAGACATCGTCTGGGCGAACGAACCCCTGAATTCCGGTGATCTGGTCCAGATCTGCGAGAAAGAACTCAGCTGGAACAAATCCACGACCTATACCGTGCTCCGCATGCTTTGCCAAAAAGGCCTTTTCCAGAATGTGAAGAGCATCGTGAGCGCGCTTGTCACGAGAAAAGAGTATTACGCCAGGAAGAGCGAGAAGATCGTGAACGATTCCTACCAGGGATCGCTGCCGGCCTTCATCGCCGCCTTTACCTCCAAGAAACAGATGACTGCCGAGGAAGTCGATGAGATCCAGAAGATGATCGACGCCTACAAGAAGGGCTGAACCCCGGCAAAACAACGTTCCCAATCGTATTAAGTATTAGAACACTACGAATTCATTTGAAAGGAGAACGACCATGAACGCCGTTTTTCTGAAAATTCTGAATATGAGCATTGCTGCGAGCTGGCTGATCGCAGTGGTTATCCTGATTCGTTTTCTCCTCAAGAAAGCCCCCAAGTGGATCAGCTGTGTGCTTTGGGCGCTTGTGGCGCTGAGGCTTCTGATCCCGTTCTCTTTTGAGAGCTCTCTGAGCCTTCTTCCGAGCGGAGAAACCATTTCCTATAAGAACGTGACGGCGGAGGAGCCCGCAGCGGATCCGGTCAAATCAGATGAGCCGGCTGAAGCGCAGACGCCTTCCGGCGGAAGGGCCTCCAGTTCCAGGATCCTGGTCATCGACACCGGCATCCCGGCCATCGACGACACCCTGAATCCGGCCATCGAGAAAACCTACCGGAACCGGCAGGCTGCGCCCGCCGAGAACACTGCCGCAGCAAATGAAACAGCGCCTGCCGCTCAGAAAACGATCTCCGCGGAGACCTGGACCCTCATCGCCGTGGTCGTCTGGATCACCGGCATCATCGGCCTTCTGGTCTATGCGCTGATCACCTATCTGAAGCTTCGGATGAAGACCTCTGCCTCCATCCATGTGCGGGGCCGCATCTGGGCCGCGGATGATCTCAAGACGCCTTTCATTCCGGGCGTTCTGAGGCCTGCGATCTACGTGCCGTCTTTCCTAGGCGGAGAGGAACTCGAATACGTGCTCGCGCACGAAGAAGCGCATCTTGCAAGGCGCGACCACTGGTGGAAGCCTCTGGGCTATCTGATCCTCGCCGTCTACTGGTTCAACCCGCTCTGCTGGCTGGCCTACATTCTCCTTTGCCGCGACATCGAGGCGGCCTGCGACGAGAAGGCCATCAAGGAAATGAACCGGGACGAGGTCGCGAACTATTCGCAGACCCTTCTGAACCTGAGCGTTCAGAGAAGGCAGATTGCAGCATGCCCGCTGGCCTTTGGCGAAGTCGGCGTGAAGCAGCGCATCAAAGGCATCCTGAACTACAAGAAGCCCGCTTTCTGGGTGATCCTTGTGGCCCTCATTGCCTGCGTAGTTGTCGGCATTTGCTTCCTGACCAACCCGAAGAAGCATACCGAGCCGACTGGTGCAGACACGGAAACGACGGAACCCGTGACGGATCCAACGAAAGAGTCCACCCAGGCACCGACTCAGGAACCGACCGAAGCCCCCACCCAGGAGCCTACCGAGAATCCGACAGAGCCTTCCGATGACCCGAGCGGAACCATTTACGAGGGAGCCAAAGCGGTCTTCTTGAACGATCCTCAGGTGCTCTTCACGATCCCGGTGAATCAGGGCGAGGGCAGTCTGACAACAGGAATCCTCATAGATGACGGCACACCAGCGCCCAGTCAGGAGGAGGCTCAGATCTCATATTATGATTTCGGGCCGGATGCATTTGCCTTAAGAAGCGAAAGCGAGATCATTGTTCTGGATAAATACTTTAATAGAGTGCTTCGCTTCCGGAAAGATTACAGAACCGAGATCCTCCAGCTGGATCTGCAGGAGATCGGACAGCTTTACGGCGAACTCCTTCTTTGGGAAGACAATGTCTATGTGATCGGCTCCAAGGGCGTCCTGCGCTGGAACCTGAGAAACGGACAGCGCATCTTCTTCCCGGGAGATTTCGATCCCCAGAAGGAAGATCTGTGGGTCATGGATCTGGTCTGGGATGACGGCCTTGTGATCTGCAATTCTTTGGGAAAGAACCTGAAGCTTGACGAAGCGAGCGGCGCTTTCTCTGAGACCGGCGATGGCTACAGGCTGGAGTCTTACGCGAAAGATGATGACGCTGTAGTGATCACCTCGCACAGCAATGGTTGGGTCATTCCGAAACAGGGCGGATTTGTGATGCCGGTCAGCCAGGGCCCGGAAAAAACATTCTTCGTGGTCTCTTCGAAGATGAACGAAGATGGAAAGATGGATTACTTCCTTCGTCAGTACGGACTCAGGCAGAGCGGAGAAATGGGCTCGGCCCAGTATCCCGCGAAAGACAAAGATTCCATCTGGTATTATCCCGCCCAGATGGCCTATGCCGGGACCCATGGCGTGTACGCGCTCCTCGTGGAGAAAGATGTCGCCAAGGTCGTGAAATACGTCGACTTCGAATATGAAGAGGGATATGCGCCCGAGAATGAAAGCGACTTCATCCGGGGACTCCGCGAAACAGACCCGGAAGTCCTTGAGGTGAAGAGCGGGAACGGCCTGATCGTTGCGGTCGCCATGTTCGCCGAGGACGTCTACTACTGCCGTCTGATCCCGGGCGGAAGATCGTGTATCCTCCTGAGTGAAACGAGAAGCCCGTTCTATACCCCCGGGGAAATGCAGGAAATCCTGGCGACTTATGACCTGAATGACGACAAGATCTCGGTCCGTTACTATCAGGATCCGCTGTCCAGCTGGGTCTATGTGGCGGGAGAAGAAGAGCAGGTTCTTCAGAAGATCTCTGCACAGTTTGATGACCGGTATCACGCGGGATTCCTTTCGGTCGGATTTGATGATCAGGAGATCGCAAAGTATGAGGAATATGATCCTTATGCGGTCCGAATCGATCTGAGTTTCAACGAGGTGCTTTCATGCGGCCAGGAAGTGAGCGGGGCGGATCAGAAGAAGATCGCTGCGTTCCTGACAGAAGGCAAGGACGGCATGACGATCTCGGCATGGGATTACCTGCTGCAGTCCTACAGGGATCCTTCTGAGATCGACCTGATCACCTTGTCCTACGGAAAGGGAACAGAGGAAAACCTTTCTCAGGAAGAGATCGATGCGGTCTGGGCAGAGACAGGCTGGAAGGAAATGCTGCCGACCACAAAACGGACCTATGAGGCACTCAATGGGCTGTTTGTCAAGTTGACCGGTCAGGAACTTTCGGAGGCCCAGAAAAAAGAATTCCTCAGGTGGATCTATGTCCCGGAATATGATGCATACTATAGTCATACCTCAGACGCGCCCTATGACCTTCCGGTTCGGGAACTTGGCCGCATGTGCCGCCTCAGCGCTGCCGCAGCTCAGATTCTGGGCATTGAAGAAAATGCGGAAGAGATGATCGCCGTGGAGTGGACGAGCTTCGACTGGGCCCCCAAGACCACCGGCATGGCCATCCTGGTGCCCAACGGAGACGGCTGGACCATCAGAGAGAATCTGCTGCTGAGAAGGTGTGCGGACTCAGCGAAGATCGCTACAAGTTTCGACAAGGTGCTTTCGGAGGGCAAGGCGCTTGACAGCGCTGAATTGGAAAAGATCAATGCGTTCTTCCAGAAGGATACTTCCGCGTATCCCATGTATTTCATCCGCCAGTCCTATTCCGATCCTTCTGCCATCGACCTTTCTCTGCTGTTCATCAACGGAATCGACAATGATCTTTCCGCGGAGGAGATCCATACGGTCTGTGAGGCGGCAGGGTTCGAAGATGAGGCTTTCACGCCTCAGGCGAAAGTGACCGTTGAGCAGATGGACGAACTGCTCGGAAAATACACGAGCAGGTGGGTGAAGCAAGAGCAGCTGAAGGATCTTTGGACATGGCACTATGTTTCGGAATATGATGCGTACTATAGCTTCAAGACCGATGCGCCGGATGATCTCGGCACACACACGCTGGGACGCGGCTGCCGCCTGGATTCCGAAGCGGCTAAAAAGCTCGGGATCAACGTCAGCGGAAAAGAACTCATCGCCGTAGAATGGATGGGCGGCGGCGTCGTCTCGCCTGCCGTCACCGGCATGGTCATTCTGATACCGAACGGAGACAGCTACAAGATCGCCGCAAACCTTGTGTTTGAATGAAAATGACGCGACAAAGAAGGACCCGGGTCGTTTGACCCGGGCCCTGTTCATATGCTGCAGAAGTTTCTCTCAGATGAGCAGCTCCAAACTTCCAACCGTCGTCCGGCGGGTGAGGAGCCTGAGCTTATTGGCGGACAGGGCGATCCGGAGCGCGCCGGAGAGATGTCCGGCAAGGGCGCCGTCCGTGTAGACGTCGGCGGAATCGGTTCGTTCGGTGATGGTGAAGGACATGGATTCCGGCACGATCAGCACGTTCTTGAGATAGGAATGCGGATTGATCGGCGTCAGTGTGATCACCGGCGCGCCGTTGTCCACGATGGGGCCGCGGACCGCCAGATTGTAGGCGGTGGAACCGGTAGGCGTGGCGAAGATCAGGCCGTCTCCGCGGCTTCGGAGTTCATTGCCGGTATTCAACGAGATGCGCATGTCCACGGTCGTCCCGAACTGCTTATGGGTGACGACGATGTCGTTGACGGCCGTGAAAATCTTCCCGTCCAGCTCGCCCTCAAGAAGCTTCCGTTCCGTCCAAAGACATTCTTTGAAAATGCGGTCGAAGTCCGCAAGATCCTTGTAGCCCATGGCGCAGAGGTAGCCGAGCCGGCCGGAGTTCACGCCTATGAGCGGCTTTCCGGCCGATAATGCGGTCTGCGCTGCCCTGAGCAGCGCGCCGTCTCCGCCGAGGGAGACGATGAGATCAGCGTCCGCCGGTCCGAAGTCCGAAAGCCCGAGGCGCAGGAAATCATCATAAAAGCGTCTCTCGGAAACCGCGCACGCATGACCGAGCGAGACGAGCGTGCGGAGACAACCCTTCGCAAGCTCGTCCTGTTCGATCGTAAAACCATTCGGGCAGATGAAAAGCTTCATGGCTTCAGTTCTTGACCTTATTCTTCCTCTTTTTCTTCTTCCTTCTTGCGGATCACGCGGAACGCAGGCGCGTCGACGCCATTTTCCGCAAATGCAAGCGTGACGCCTTCAGTGATGTTGAAGTAGACGTCCCAGTAGTTCTCGCTGTTGACCCACGCGCGGACCGTGTACTTCTGGGCCTGGTCGGTGCCGCCGGACAGACGGGCAAAGGGCGCCGGATCCTGAAGGATGTTCGGGGTATGGTCCATGACAGTCATCAGGATCTTCTGGATCTTCTCCGGATCCTCAGACTTCGCGGTCGTGAAGTCGATGTCCACGCGGCGGAGCGGCTCAGCCGAATAGTTCACGACGTTCGCGTTCATCATGGTGCCGTTCGGGATGAGCACGCGGCGGTTGTCCAGCGTGAGCATGGTCGTATAGAAGAGACCGATCTCTTTCACGACGCCCAGTTCACCGGAGGCCTCGACGAGTTCGTCCACGTGGAAGGGGCGGAAGATCAGCAGCATGATGCCGCCCGCGAGGTTCGAAAGCGCGCCCTGAAGCGCGAGACCGATGGCGACGCCGCAGGATGCGAGCACCGCGACCATGGAGGCCATCGGGACGCCCAGAATGGCGACGACCGAGATGATCAGGATGACGTACAGCAGGGCTTTGATGCCGGTGACCGCGTACTTGGCAACGGTCTTGTCCGCCTTCTGGAGCATTTTGCCTTTCGAAAGCGCTTTGCAGATCAGCTTGATCACGATGATGCCGATCACGAACACGACAATGGCCAGAACGATCTTTGTGGCCGCGCCTACAGTCCACTCGCCCAGTGACTTCAGAAAGTTTTCTTCAAACATAGTTTTCCTCCTAAGATGTTCTTGCTTATTATGGGAGAATGTTTTGTATTATTGTAATGTGCGCAAAGGAAAAATTCAAGGCAAATCGAGATAATAATCACCCTTAGAGAACCGGGAACCGGGAAGTTTTGCTTCCCCGCCTTGACATCTCTTCCTAAAAATGCTACATATATACGAGTGCGCAGCACAAAGGAAGCGCGAGCGTTTCCTTTAGGGGTATAGTTCAATGGTAGAGCGGCGGTCTCCAAAACCGTAAATACGGGTTCGAATCCTGTTACCCCTGTACATGGAAGGCCGGCTTTATGAGCCGGCTTCTTCATTGGACGGAGGCGGAAATGAAACTGACGAGAGCGGACATCAAAAAGATCCAGGAAGAGATCGATTACCGGAATTCGGAACTGAGACCGAAGCTTCTTGAAGATCTCAGGACAGCGCGTGCGCAGGGGGACCTGTCGGAGAATTTTGAGTACGTAATGGCAAAACGCGCGAACAATAAAAACCTGTCGCGCATCCGCTACCTGGAGAATATGGTCCGCACGGCCCAGGTCGTGGAGGAAAATGCAGCGGAGGACGTGGCGGACTTAAACCGCGAGGTCACGGTCTGGTTTCCGGAAGACGAGATGGAAGAGACCTACAAGCTGGTCTCTTCGATCCGCGGGGATTCCACAAAGAACCGGATCTCCGTCGAGTCGCCTCTGGGGAAGGCGCTCAGGGGGCACAAGGCCGGCGATACGGTCACGGTACGGGTGGACAGCGCCTACTCCTACACCTGTGAGATCCGCACGGTGCGGGCAGTCGAAGATGACGGAACAGATGAACTGAGAAGCTACTGAGAATGGACGTTCCCGTGGAGAACAAAGTACGGATCTCTGTCCGCGATCTCGTGGAATGGGTGCTGAGGTCGGGGGACATCGACAACCGGCGGCGCGGGCCGGCGGCGGAAGACGCGATGCTCATCGGGGCGGAGGTACACCGGCGGCTGCAGGCAGCGGCCGGCGCGGCGTATGCCGCGGAAGTGCCGCTCCAGGTCTCAGTGTCCGTCGAAGACGACGATCCTTATGCGCCTGGACCGGCAGCGGTCCTTGAGATCGAAGGCCGGGCCGACGGTATTATCACCGGCGGGACAGAATATGAGCCTTCCTATACGGTCGACGAGATCAAAGGCGTTTACCGTGATATCACGGAGATGGAAGGCCCGGAGCCGGTGCATCTGGCGCAGGCTGAAATGTACGCCTATATGCTTTCTCTCGATCGTGCGCTTTCGGAGATCTGCGTCCGCATGACTTACGTACAGCTGGAACTCACGATGGAGCGGAAAAAGGTCCGTGTCCGCGACGATATGGTGCGGCGCTTTGAGTTCCATTATACTTTTGAAGAGATCGAAACACGCTTCACGGCGCTGACGGACGCCTACAAGAAGTGGGTGCTGTTCCTTGTGAAGCACCGCAGGGAGCGTGCCGAGAGCGTTTCCGAATTCCCTTTCCCCTATGAATACCGGCCCGGCCAGAAAACGATCGTCCGGGAGGTCTATGAAGCAGTCACGGACAACAGGAAGCTGTTCGTGCAGGCGCCGACCGGCATCGGAAAGACCCTGGCCATGCTGTATCCTTCGGTAAAGGCTGTCGGAAACGGGCTTTTGGATCGGATCTTCTACCTGACCGCGAAGACTGTCACGGCTAATGCCTGCGAGGACGGCATGCGGCTCATGGAAGAGCGCGGACTCCAGTTCTCCTACACCAAGATCACAGCGAAAGAGAAGATGTGCCCGCTCACGAAAATGCAGTGCGATCCGGAACACTGTGTGCGGGCGAAGGGGCATTTCGACCGGGTGAACGACGCTCTGTACGGGCTGATTACGGCGGAGATGGGGATTTCCTCGGAGAAAGTCGCGGCATGTGCGGAAGCGCATCAGCTCTGTCCCTATGAGCTTTCGCTGGACGCGTCGCTGTTCACGGACGTCGTGATCGGCGACTATAACTATGCTTTCGGGCCCCGGACTTATCTCCGGAGATCTTTTGCGGACGGCGTGAAAAAGGACTACATCCTTCTGATCGACGAAGCGCACAACCTTGTGGACCGCGCGCGGGACTGCTTCTCGGCGGAGATCGAAAAGGAGTCGCTTCTGGAGGCAAAGAAACTGTTCAGAGGCGATGCGGCGCTTCAGAGACGTCTCGGAAAGGCAAACCGCACGATGCTGGGGATGCGCCGGGAACTGGAGGAGCGCAGGGAGCAGATCCTTGTGTACGAGGACGACACGCTTCCCGGGAAACTGTACGACGACCTTTACAAGGTGCGTGAAGCGCTTTCGCATTACTTTGACGTGCACACCGAGACCGAGGACGCGGAGGAGAAGAGGGATTTCTTCTTTAAGGTCTGCGAGTTTACGGACACCTGGGAGGCGATGGGCGAAGGCTACCGGATCTATTCGGAGATCCGGGAAGGCGGCTTTTTCGTGAAACTGTTCTGCATCCACCCTGCGGAAAGGCTCCGGGAACGGCTCTCTCAGGTGCGGGCGACCGTGTTTTTCTCGGCCACTTTCCTGCCCGTCAATTTCTACAAGGAACTTCTGGCGGGCTCGACGGAAGAACGGGCGATCTATGTGGACTCACCCTTCGATCCGGACAAGAGGCGCCTGTTCGTTGCCCGCGACGTAAGCGCAAAGTACACGCGGCGGACCGGGGAGGAATACCGGAAGATCGCGGACTATCTCAGACAAATGGTGGCGCAGACGACGGGCAATTACATGGCATTCCTCCCTTCGCACAAATTCCTGAACGAGGTGCGGAAGTGCCTTCTGCCTTCGGACCTTAAAGAAGAAGAGGACAACCGCCTTCAGTGCCCGGATTTCGACCTCATCTGGCAGAAGCGCGTCATGACGGAAGACGAGCGGAAGGATTTCCTGCGGGCCTTTGAAGCGCCTGGGGCGCGGTCGCTGCTCGGTCTTTCGGTAATGGGCGGTGTCTTCTCGGAGGGCATCGACCTCGTCGGCGAAAAGCTGATCGGCGTTGCTGTCGTCGGCACCGGTCTGCCCCAGATCTCGAAGGAAGGCGAACTGATCAAGACTTTCTTCGACGAGCGGGAGCAGAACGGCTTTGACTACGCCTATCGCTTCCCGGGCTTCAACAAAGTCATGCAGGCGGCGGGCAGGCTCATCCGTACCGTCGATGATTACGGCGTGATCCTTTTACTGGACGAGCGTTTCCTGTATAATCAGTACCGGATGCTGTTCCCGAAGGAATGGCGGGACGCGCGCGTGATCGCGCTTCCGGAGGCCGGCGAGGCGGTCCGGGATTTCTGGAGATCAGTATGATGACGGAAGAAGTGAGACATCCATTTTCCGAACGTGTCCTGAGGGATATGAACAATGCGGTCCTGGTCCTGGACCGGAAGGGCGGCGTGGTCTATGTGAATGCGCCGGCCTCCCGGCTGCTTGAAGTGCCCGAAGGACATTTAGAGGACGCTTCCCGGATCGTTACGGTCGGGGAAAATGATTACAACGACCGCTTTAACGAGGCGGTCATGAACGCGCTGTACCACAAAGAAGAGACGACCTTTGAGAAAGTGCCTTACATGGCGACCTCGGGGAAGAAATATGTGTTCTTCATGTCCTGTTCCTACCTCCGGGAATCGGAGGAGAATGAGCCGCTTCTGGTCGTGACGCTGCAGGATGAGACGGAGAAGGAGGAAATGAAGCGGAAGCTCGACGACTCTTCGAAGACCTTCTGCACCTTCATCGCAGGCTTCTGCCTCTGGATCCTGCTTTATGC
>JAEEGL012106950.1_pt1 | contig 13346 bp, 14 predicted proteins | sample 9134231 | NCBI WGS metagenome assembly JAEEGL01 (sample SAMN16246548, study PRJNA631951) | gut metagenome | biome: gut microbiome; feature: rumen; material: fiber-attached | host: Bos | place: Iran: Karaj | collected 2018-10 | reverse complement strand
TTACTCTGCAGCTTCATTTTCTTCTTCGAGAGTATTATCTAAATCTCTTTCTGTGCCAATACTTCTGTCATAAGAATCATCATCACGGCCCAAGAAGCTATCTATATTTTTGCTGTCAATAAATCCCCAGCCAAAATCTCCAGTACCATTTTTAATACTTCCATCCAAATTCTCATAGACGGATTGAGTTATGCGTTCATCAAAGCCTGGAATACCTTTTGATTTTACTGAACCAGAGATAAATTCAAGCTCTTTCATACATTTTATATCAGCTTTAGCGTCCTTGAAATCCTGCTCAACATATCTATCAGCTTCAGCTTTTACTGCTGAAAGATTCTGCTTTAAAGTCTTTTCGAACTGCATTGCTTTTTCAATTTCAGGACTGTAAAATGGATTTTCTCTTTCATTTTCACCAATCCCCACTGTAGGGCCCTGCGTCATAAGAAATACTTTCTGAGACTCGCTTAAGTCTTCTACCTCAAAATCACCTTTTCTTAAATTGTTTGTATCAGATGCATCAGGTACGAGCACTGGACAAGGTTGTTTTCTTGTGACTTCCGCAGCATATTTGGAAAGTGTAGCATATATCTGGCTTTCTGGCATATCAATTGTTACAGGCAAATTTCTTATGATAGGATCCACAGATGATCGATCATGATACTGGAAACATCCTGTATCCTTATTAAAGAATAGCCCTTTTGTTTCATCCAGATTCTCAAGCTTTACATTTGTTTTACTGCCGAACTTTGCTTCCTTAATAAAATTCTGAAGAGCTTCATTGTTCGCATGTGTAAGCGTTCTTTGAAATTTTTCATAATTTTCAAAACGGCTAAATACTGTGTATTTTGCAGCCATATCTACAATTGCTGTAGCAAGATCAGATCTGCCTTTTTTATATGCCTGATTTGGATACACAATAATCTTGTTTGATTTTTCATCGAATGAATAAGGAACGTCATTCTTTGCAAGCTCCTGGGTGAAAAGACCTCTTGTCTTTGAATCTTTAAATTCAAAAATTGGAGTATGCATATTCTTGAAAACAGGCTCTGTTTTGATGTTATCTAAAACAGTATTTACCTCAAGCTCCTGGTATATTCTACCATTTTGAACGAATGCCATATCCTGAGCTTCATAAAAAGCCTCTTTATCTCTTGCTCTTACAATGATTGATTCTAATTTCTCATCGCCAACCTGAGTAGGTAAAATTGTATAAGGAATTTCTTTGGCATCGAGTATTTCCTTAATAAACTTTGCATCAGCAGCATAGAAATTATTAGTGATTAAGTTTTCTCCAGCGCCTACAGCGGCAAGCAATTTTTTGAGGTTAGCCTGCTGTTTCGATAAGCCGTGATTCTCCTGATGCTTCTCAAGCTCAGCGAGCAAAGATTCAATAAATCCAAGAATCTGCTGTTCGTCTGTAACAACATTTGTACCGATTGTCTGTGCCATTTTAATCTCCTTCTTTTTAGATTATTTGTTTCTAATAAAGACATCTTCGTTCAAAACAAAAGGTGCTTTAAATGATGTCTTTACGATTTTATAACCTTCATACTTCTCAAGAAGTTCTTTAGAGATACGCTTTTTATCTGTATAAGCTAAAATGTACAGAAGTCCATTCTTTTCAATAGTAGGGAATATTGCGTCATCCCCTTCAAGTTTACATAAAGTATAAAGATTCTTTACTGTAATTCCCTCAAGATAGATATCTTTTTTAGTAAGTAGATATTGGCAGTAATACAAATCATTTGCATTTCTATCGTACACTAAAATATCTGAAGGTCCGATATCTACTGGATCATCATTAATGAATCCACGAAGAAAACCAGCTCTCCAAAGGATAGTTTTGATTTCCTTCTCAGTATCGTACTCTGTTTCGATTAGACTTGTCTTGATTGGGCGGGATGCACAAGAAGCCGAATCAGTATATGCAAAAAATGTCATATCTGCAGGTGGCATATAATAGCCACCTGTTTTATTATCAACTAAAATATGATACATATTAGACCTCCTACTTATAATCAATCTTGAATTCAGCTACAGGAGATTTAATTTCATAAGTTGCATCTTTATCATAATCTTCTGGGAAAGTATATTCGAAATTTCCTTCCTCATTTTTTGTAAAGTCAACAACTTCTGTAGTCTCGTCTTTGTGAGTTACTACCATATATACTCTAGCCGCATCTTGAGCATCCTTTAATGAAATAATGGCAGTAACATTTGAATCAAGCTTTGAATTTTTAAGCATCTCAGAATATTCGTTAGTGGCCTCTGGAGTCTCTGTTTTTACACCAGTCTGGCCTGCAGCGTATTCGTCCAGGCTAAGTACTTTAGCTAAAGTGTCTGGGAATACTGACAATGACTTAGTATCTTCTGTACGCTTAACATTTGTAAGGTCGATATTGTATGAGTTCCATAAGCCTGAAACAACAAGTGTATAGCAATTACCGTCACCTTTTAGATCAAGAGTGTATGTGTTATATATGCGATCATATACAAATGGTTTTAATGTGTCGCCCATAAGCACATAAATATCGCCTGTTGCGTCAGTCTTTTTAGGAGTAACCACAATCTTACAATCTGCATCTTTTGTAAACGTGAGGTTATATTTCTGTACAGATGCTTCTCTCATCTTAATCTTGTTGTTATTTACCTGGTTGCTATCAAGTGCAATATCATCTGTCACATAACCAAGAGAATTTGGAGCAGCTGAATAACTTGACCATGTATTCAATTCTTCTGTTGTGGAATAAACGCCTTTTGAACTATCAAGGTCTGTATCACTTAAAATAAGTAATGGATCATTGAATGAATCCTTATCATTAATATCAAAAGTGTCTTGACCAACAATAATTCTTACTAATCCTGTGTATGTGCTCGTCTCTACAGACTTAGCAAAGAGTCTATAATAGCCAGTTGTTAAATAATCAGGAATATCCACCTCCCAAGTGTTTGCCTTAAGTGGAGTAAAATCTGTACTTTTAAAAATCTCGAACTGCTCAAATGCATGCATATCGCAATTAGCAAGATAATGATGGTAATTAGTCCCATCATACACTTCAAGATCATATGTCTCACCTTTAACGCAGCCCTCAATTAACTTGGCTGCGATATCGATATCTTCATATGGAAGGTTATACTCGTCAACACCTTCATAGTGGATAGTTGAGCGAACGATATCTTCAGTAATATCAACACGACCCAGATTAGATAATGTTACATTATTTCCATCAAGAATATCATTTTTCATCTGATATAAATCTGATGATGGTAAAAGGCATCCATTTTCATCCGAAAGGTTAACGTAAAATCTAGCATTACCGCTTGTAGACCGGATATCATAAACAGGAATTGTGTATCCAAGATCCTTATAGCGCTCGAATGTGATGTAATCAATTACATCGGTATCCTTGTAGAAAATAAGCTTATCACCCTTATTCAAGTAAAGGGTTGGAATATTCTTTTCATCTTCTGTTGAATAATAAAGCTGTCTTCGAGATGAATCAGAAGACACAAAATCATCTGGTTCTTCTTCCTGCTTGTAATTAGCATATGCCATCCAGGCTGGATAATAAGTATCATTATGTAATACATAAAATTCATCTGTCTGAAGATTATTAATATCTACTCCAGTATCGGCTGTCTCTTCTAATTCAGCTTCATCTTCTTCGGATACTGATAAAACAGATGTTACTGCAGATTTAATATCTTCAGTTCCACAAGCTGTAAAAGAAGTAATTGATAATCCGGCAGCAAGCATTGCTGCGACTATACGTTTTCTCATAGGTTTTGACTCCTTGTTCATTTTTTTTTAGGACAATTTTCGCAGAAAAATAACAAACTATTTTTCTTTTAATGGTATCCTTAAACTAATCCCTCTTTAGCGAGGGCCTTGGGAGGATAGTAGATACTAGCCTCTCTTTTTTGTTGTTTATTTTTAGTAATAATTATGGTTAGGCAAAAAGGACATTTAAACAAATAGTTCTTTTTATAAGGAATATCGTTACCGCAGCATGGGCAAGGATATTCATTTGAAGTGTTTGATTTTTTCATTTTTTATGTCTCCTTCTGTTGTGCTTTTATAAAAATCAATCATTTAAATAATGGATAGTATTTTTTATAAAATAAGCCCCAAAAACCGCGTTAAATTTAACAAAATTTTCATACTTTTTCGATGGTCTTATAACATTTTTAATCCATTATTTATTAGTAATATTTCACGGGCTACTCCGCCCGTTAGGTTTTAAGCAATATACGGAGGTTATGCAGATGGCATTAGAGTATGATTTAAAACGTGGTGAAGAAGTTTGGCTCTTACTTAATAAAGAGACAGCTAAATTCACTAATTCAATTATGAACTTAGGATTAACATTCCAGGATCTTCAGAGCTTGATTGCTCATGAACGATATGATCTTGGAGGACAATATGGTATGTCCCCTATTCTTGCATAAACATTAATGAAAGCTAGAATGGAACAGGATATCAGAGCAATGGCTACCAAAACAAATAACAGAGTATTCCATAATCATCTTGTCCAGGAGGCTATTGATGAATTAATGAGTACTTCATATTTCTTTTTTATGGAAAGAATTAAGAAGTATGATTTAAACTCTGGTGTTTACTTTGATAGATATGTAAGTCCTTATCTTAATGACTTCTATCGTGACTCAATTCAGAAGACTTACCTTGGATATACTGAAAGAGATTCAGATGCAATCAGCGTATCAAATGCTACCAAGTCTTTAGATGAGCAGTATAATTATGATATTGATGATGACGGATACAGCAAGATTGATGTTGAATCAAATTGCAGCGATATGAAGAACCCAGAAAGCATTTATATCTTAAATGAAAATAAAGAAGGCAGCTCAGTGCTTGAAAAGTACATTGATGATAAAGGATATGAGTTAGAAGAAAAGGATCTATTCTATTTCAACTTCATCAATTCATTTATGGGAGGCCCTGATATTATTTCTCCAGAGTTCTATACAAAAGAAATTAATTTCTTCTTTGGAGAAAAGGAACCAGAGATGGTCCAGGAATAAAATGATAATTAAGATGCCCTTTAGCGAAAGCTAAGGGGTATTTTTTTTGAGTAAAAATGGCACAAAAAAAGAGCTAGTATAGACCAGCTCTCAAAAAAATACACTCCTTCATAATTAAATAAAACAATATACAAAGGAAATACGATTACGTTCTTTTAAAAATCTCTCTTCTAAAAATTTATAAAACTACAGTAAAAATAAAGCTCGGAGTGCTTTAATATTTTTTATTCTATTGAAATAATATCATAAAAAACACCTATTGTCAAACTTTTTTAAAAAATATAACATTTTCTTGCTAGATATTGTGTCAAGCATTATTTTTTATCGATATGTGGACGACTTTTTCTTAAAATTGAATCAATTTTGCGCACAATTATCTAATATAAAAAAAGACCCAGGATATTTCCTGGATCTTAATATTTTAAAGTTCGAGTGAATCGTTATCTGCAGCTTTAACAATCTTTTCCATAAACTCAGTAACGGAATCTCTTTCTTTCTGAGAGTTATTTCTGAGTGAAAGATAAAGTTTAGCATATCTCAGATGATCCTCTGGTTTAATACCTTTCATATAATAGAAATCAAGGTAGCTGTCATTGTAAACATTGCGGTTCTTTAAAATCTTGTAAAGACCAAGAGTTTTAAGACCATAAGCTTTAGCATCAGCAAGAACCTGGAGCTTCTCTTCTGTAGTAACTACATTCTGGATCGAAAAGAAATTCTCAAGTGCTCTAAGGATCAGCTTATCTACAAGATATGCCCTAGTACCTTTATTAGTATTTCTTGATCTCTTCTTTTCTTCTCCATCGCCTGCATCCTTTTCAAGGGATGTTTGGCCAACTGAGAAGTGATTGATATTTTTTAAAGTCTCTCCGCTGGCATTGAGTACATCTCCAATATCGTATGTATTACCGTATGTAGCCTCAAAATACTCTGGGAATACTTCTCTGAGAATAATCTTCTTCTTATCAAACAAGCATGTCATAAAGCTTTCATCTGAAGCGTTATTGAGGATTCTTGTTGTAATACGGTTGAGCTGCATAGTGGCAAGCAGATCATTACACCATAATGAATCAAGCTGTTCAGGGGAAAGTCTGCATACCTCGCTTGTAATTGTCCTGAAAATCAGAAGCAACATTTGATAATCGCTATGGCCAAGTTTATTCTTTGTTTGAGTAAGATTTATTTCAATCTTCTCATTAGTATCCTTATCCTCAAAATCTTTGAGATTTTTAAGATTACCTTTTAAACAAAGATTGGTAGCCTCAAGCAAAAGAGCTTTTGTCTTAATATTATTTTCAAGCTGAAATGCCTTTTTTCTTTCGTTTACTTCTTCAATAGCATTAATTTTTGTATTATCCATTTTCTTTTCCTTTACTTAGTTAGATAAATAGCATTCAAAGATTTTTAGAGGGCCAAAAGCCCTCTTTTATCTTTCAAACTGAGCCTCAAGCTCTTTTTCCTTCTCATGTTCTGATCTTTCAATCACAGCTTCTAAGCTGTTAGGACATGAGGCTTTGATAATTTCATCTCTTGACATTGAATCCATAATGCCTCCTTTTATCGTTTGTTTATAAATAATGGAATGAAAGGATAAATCTTATGCTAAATGTACGAACTCAAATGTATTTATTCCTTCGATTTTTTTGATATCACGGTCAGTAATCTCCTTGTTGATTGGGAATCCTTCAGCAATTGTCTGGAATAAGTCAGTTACTTCTTTTGAGTATTCATCCATACCAAAGTAAGCAGCACCGCCTTCGTAAATTGCATACAAGTATGAGAAATCAATTTCTCCATCAAGCTCATAGACCATATCAAGGAAATCTGATACATCAGAGAAAATAAATAGATGGTTAAAATCTGATGAAGTCATAAAGATTGCTATAATTTCATCTCGTTTTCTTCTGATCTGATGTAAGATTTCATCAAAATCATCAGCCTGCATCACCTCGTGATTGTCTTTAATCTTATTTTTGAGCCTTCTTTGAGATGCAGAGAGCTTATCGTTGTATGGAATGTTTTCTGGCTGGACAGGTTTTCTTATTGCTTCATCAAGAGCGTCAAGTACTGGACCAATTTCAGTAAAATTAGTCACTTTTGCATACTCAGTAGCAATAGAAAGCGCATCTGCCTTTTGCTTAAATACTTCAAATTGTGTATCTGGGACATTAAAAAGAATAAATTTTGCAGGAGGAATGAAATAAATAAGATCGTCCTCGATATTCTTAATTAACAATTCAGATAAGAGCTTTACTCTTTCTTCTAGATAAGAAGTTCTTAAGTCTGCAGCATTTTTTAAAGTAATAAGAGTAACAATGTCTAACTTGTTAACTTTTTTATACTCAAGAGCTGTTTTATTAAATAGACCTGTAGACTGATCTTTAAGAGCAAGTTCCTTCCACTTTCTCTCTTCTTCAGAGATAGCAGTACTTGGCTTAGCTCTTAAATCCAGTTCTTTGTGAGATTCCTTATATGCTTTTTTGTTTTCATACATCAAAGCGTCAGCTTCTTTTCGAAGCGAGTGGATATCCTTTTTTCCATTAGCATACGCCACGCCATATGATACCGCATATATTATTCCACTGCTATCATTTTTTGTGTATATCGCCATAGCTTTATCAATAAGATTAAGCTTTGCTTCAATATCTTTCTTGGAGCCTGATGTAATTACGATAAATTCATCTCCGCCAAGACGATATGCCTGCTCATAAAACTGCCTATTAAGCTCTGTTGCGATAGCTCCGAGTAGCTTATCTCCAGCTTCATGTCCAAAAGTATCATTGTTGTATTTGAGATTATTTGCATCAAAGAAAATAAGTACGCCAGCATTAATATCAAAATGATCAATATCTTCATCAAATGCTGTTTTGTTAAGGAGTCCTGTTAAGCTGTCATGTGTAGCTGTATGATGCCAGTCAATCTGTTCTTCCTCTGTAAGAGGAGCCTCATCTTCGATATCTGATTCAACAGTAATACCTTCTTCTGCGATCTCTTCTTCTGTAGAATAGAATTCTTCTTCAAGAACATTATTCTTATTGAAACGAGCTATAAGGCTATTCTTCTCATTAGCTTCAGCCTCTCTTCTAGCCTCCATTTCTTCTAATGCCTGGCGACGCATCTCATCTCTTATTTTGGCTTCGTCTTCTGCTTTTTTTGTATCAATCTCACGCTGTCTTGCAGCGATAACAGCTTCACGCTCTTCTTCTTCAGCTTTTCTTTTAGCTTCAATATCTTCATCTGCAGAAGCAGCTTCATTTGATGCATTAATGGAAGCAGTCAAATTAAGAAGCTCATCCATCTGGTCTTCAGCTTCTTTAACATTTTCGCCAGTAATAGTTCTAGTTGTATTTTCTAAGTTTGGGGTCTGATTAATTTCAGCTATAAGGCCCTCAATTGATTTCTCAGATGCCTTAAGCGATGAAAAAATAGACTCATCTGTATTTGGGGTTGAATTATCTATAATTGGATTTGACATATTTGCGCTCCTTTATAGTGGGATACTTAGTAATAAAATTTCTTTTTCTTCATCAGTTAGGGATGAATTTAATACTTCTTTAAAATAATCTTGTTTGCCCGTAATAACTTTGCAGGCGTTTTCTACGATCTTCTCTTTTGGATAAAGGGAAATAGTTTCTGGAATAAATTCAGATAAGCCTTCATAAGTTATGGGATAGTTATTTTCCTTCTTGAGTCTTAGAGCATGTATTACTTTTGTCCTATCTTCTTCAGACTCCGGATATCCTCTTTTCTTAAGATGGCCTAGAATCACAAGATTACTCATGTTATTAAGATTTTCTAATTCTTCTCTTTGCCAGCTGTTAGACTGCATAAGTTACTCTCCTTTTAAAAAACAGATAGTCCCTATGTTTAAATAATGGAAAATAAAAAATATTAAGCTGAAAAAATCCTTCGTGAAAATAAATAAAAATTTTGTCCATTATTTATAAGAACTGTATAGAGAATTTACAAAAGAAGGAGAGACTAAGTTTATGTCAAAAGCAATTCTTAAGATTGAGAAGATCAAAAGTACAGTCAGCTTTAATGGACGACAGATCCATAATTTCGGTCTAATGGCAAAAGCCAGACCTAATGCTGACGAAAGTTTATCTCATCTAAATAAAATTCTTATAAATGAGGATAATAGAAATTATCTTAGTTTATTTAATAAGAGGATTAACCAGATCAAAGATAAATATGGGAAATGCACCGTTAGAAAGAATGCTGTGCTTGCATATGAGATCATTCTAGGATATTCACTTGATGAGGGGCAGTTTAATCTATCTAAAGAAGACTTTGATAAATGGCAGGAAGAGAATCTTAAGTTTTTAAAGGATAGTTTTGGAGAGGAAAATGTAGTATCTGCAGTATTACATATGGATGAAGAGTATCCTCACATTCACGCTGTCGTTATTCCAATTGATGAGAATGGAAGGCTTAATGCGTATAAGTTTACTGGGCAGAAGAAAAATTTATTCGGGCTTCAAAATGATTATGCTAATAGGATGAGTCAGTTTGGTATTGAAAAAGGAATCACCTATTCTAAGGCAGATAAGAAAGAGCTAAAAAGGTTCTATTCTGACACTAAGAAGAATGTTAACCTGGAAGTACCAGAAAAGAATGCCGAGGAATCCGTAGATGCGTATTGCAATAGAGTAAAGAACTGGGCCATTAGCGAAAAGAATAAGTCCTTGATGCGTGAGAAAAAGCTTGAGAAGAAATTAAATGAGTCTGAAGCTAAAAGAAAAGAGTTCTATATTGAGAACAGGCAGGCAATTATTCTTAACCAGCTTTTAATGAAAAAGTATGCCGGATCAAAAATGAAGAATGTATCGAATATGTTTGAGCTATTACTTAATGTAGTAAATGAACTTCCAATTAAGATATTAGAAGATAGTCTTAAACTTTTATATGATAGATACAAGGGACAGAATATCGGAGCAAGCGATAATAAAGTCTTCAAGGATACAAGATTTATTAGCGAAGATAATAGCATTATTGGTCAGGATGATAATGACAACGAATTAGACTAAGACAATAGAGAGTGGCAATATGCTGCTCTCTTTTTTATGGGACTGTTTTTGTAGAGGGAATAATAAAATATATAAAAAGAAAAAACTACCCCAGCTAGTGAGGTAGTTAATTCCGACCACATCCATCAAAGTTAATTAATTAGCGACAGCGCTATTGTTATTTTTATAATAGTGATTATTACTATTTCTGTCAATGAAATATGTATTGTGGTGGGCGAATATATTTTATATAATATCTTTTGTAGCTACCATAACGGTAGGCGGTTTAGCCCTCACCAGAGGGTGTCATAGCCCTCTGAGTATAAAGGAGGGTGATGCTAATGGTTACATATGGCGATTTATTCGCATATACACTAGTTTTAATCGGCGTAATTACATTAGTTTATAATTTGACAAAGAAATAACCGCCCTGCACCTGGTAAGTAATGGACGGTTTATTTCAATCGTAATTATTAACAGGGCTAACCGTCTATCGGTAGCTCTTTTGTTATTCTTATGATAGTAATTTATTTTTAGTTTGTCAAATGTGTTTTCGAGGCAAAAGATTAGGTGTTTAATATTTCAGATTAAAATACTGTAATATATATATTAGAGAATTTACTTTTTATAGCAAAAATCATATTATATTTCATCTTTTTTAGACTTCTTTTACATATAAAAACTTATTATATATAATAAACTTCTTATTATTTTTTTATAATATATAATATAAAAGACCCCGGATATGAGGTCTTTTTCTTATATCTTTTTATTTATCTTTCTAAATCTTCTTCATCTGTATTTTCTAGGTCTAAAAATTCTTCTTTCAAAAATGGAATTGGATTTTTAGCATAATTACGAAGATTACTCTTTAACTCGCTATATAGCTTATCATAATAAGCTTTTACATCTGGGTTCTTTTTCAAATAATAATTGCTATATGGACATTTAGCCTTCTCTAGGGCAAGTACTAATGACATTATTTCTTTTTCAAATATTCCCTGTGTAATAGTTTCAGTTCCAGGATATGCAATAGCTGCATTTGGAAATAATGATAAAATACTATTAATAGTTTCATCGCGAACCGGAACAGCATTCATCACTACATACGTTGCATTTGGCTCGAATGTAGCGTCCCTCTTTATATCTCTCAGGAAGTCCTGAATAAAGCCATCATACCTCTTCCCGTTTTTTATAACAAAACTTTTTGGACTTTCAGAATCTACTTGAGTTTTATTGGTTATAGGATAACTGTCCACGGCAATATACTCTTTATGATTTTCAAATAAAAATCCCTGAGCTCCCATATAGGCTCCCGAATCTATAATAGTGTAGTTATATGGAACTATAATGCTGACTGCATTATATATTTCACCCATATATAGGCTTGAGGGTTCTATCTCAACAAATCCTTCCTCTAAAACAGACATTTGTTTTGTCTCCTTAATCCTAGATAAACAATAATTATTGAAATCATTCATAAAAAACTCCTTAATATAAAAAGAGCAGAAATAAATCTGCTCTTAATATTATCTTCATATAAATAATAGAGCCTTAGAATATTAATTTATTCTGATGATTTGTTCATAAATCATAATATCTCTATCATTAACAGCTTTATTATCGTGATGATGTCCGAAGAACCAGCGTTTATAATTAAGTTTGCATCGTATATCCTCCAGGTAATTAGTTAAATCATATGAATCAACTTTACCTAGCCCAGCATATAATAAAAATAAATCACTAGTTGGACAATCATGAGATACTACAAAATCTACTTTCCAATTGTTAGCTTCGAGATTACATAAGCCTTCTTTCATTTCTAACTCAGAAGGTTCTTCTTCTTTCCACCAAGATAAATGATCTATACGATAAGGGATCCAGGACAAATCCAGCTCTCTCTTTTTGCGGAAAAAGTCAGGGTCATTTAAATTGAGAATTCCACCATCGATATCATGGCTTCTTGCTCCTCCAAATGTAAGGAAAGAGCGTCCATCAATATTAAAGATTTGCCCTCGCATTAGATGGATTATAGAATCTCTAATCTTATGAACCTTGCCACCGTTCCATTTTTCTACCGGATATGAATATAACCTATCGAAGTTTTCGTGATTTCCATCAACAAAAAGAGTTGTAAATGGCTTATCGTTAAGCCAGTCCAAATGATGTTTCTCTTCAGCCGACTCTATATCTTTATGCCAGACACCACCAAAATCACCGCAAATGATCACGTAATTATCCTTAGTCATCTCTTTTTGCTCTGGGAAATTTTTAGTGTTGAATCGTCTAAAATCAAAATGACAATCACCAGTTATATAAATCATATTTACCTCTAAATCTAATTAAACTGCTTTGCACATAAGCTTATGTCTCTTACCATTAATTTTCATACCTCTTATAGGTAAGTCACTATGGTAATTGAGATATCTTTCTTCTGCAGCTCTTAGTACAGCTTCTTTTGTGAAAAAACACATATTATTTGCTTCATAAAAAGGAATGATAGTAAAATATTGTTTACCTCTTCTTAACACCTTCAACATAGCATTTGGCTGCTTTTCTGCATTAAGAACCTTACATTCCTCTATATTAGCATAAAAATCATATACTCCAGTGTTCATATTCCCTTTTATTTCTGTCTCAAGAAAATATACCTTTTCTACCCCATAAAATAAGCCCAATTGTGGCTCCTTAAATCTTATTTTCATACTCTACTCCTTTACGTAACATAAAACTGCTTGTTACATATATAATGGATTGAAAAAATCTTCCTGATAAAATAATGGATTTACATAAAAAAATGACTCCCCGAATAGAGGAGTCAATGTATTATTTATCAAAGCAAAATTCAGTCTTACCATCATCTTTAAGAACCAAACTTGCCTCAAAAGGTTTGCCAGTTTTAGACTTAAACTTAAGCTTCTTTGTGGCTCCCTTTGTAAGAATGTCCTTAAGATCTGATTCTTTCATCTTGTGACCTGCAATCTCTAAGCTAAAACTAAAGTCTTTATTTTCACAATACCAGCCAAATCTTCCATATTTTAATGTTGCTTTACAGCAAGGACATTCATATGCACCCTTAGGAGTATTCTTGGCTCCAGATCCTCCGCTAACGTTACGAGCTGCCAACTTAATACCAGATAGATTTTCAATCTTATTTAAGCAATCAAGAATATATTTATTATTGAATGCGATTTCTTCTTCATAACTAAGTCGGCCTTCTTTAATATCCTCAAGTCGTTGTTGCATTTTAGCAGTAGCTTCAGGAGATACAAGCGATTCGCCAATCATAGCGAT
>JAEEGL010166039.1_pt1 | contig 13346 bp, 8 predicted proteins | sample 9134231 | NCBI WGS metagenome assembly JAEEGL01 (sample SAMN16246548, study PRJNA631951) | gut metagenome | biome: gut microbiome; feature: rumen; material: fiber-attached | host: Bos | place: Iran: Karaj | collected 2018-10 | reverse complement strand
GTGAAAAATAATATAAATAAAAATAATTAAATTATTCATTAAAAATATTTTAATAAATAAAAATATAATTTAAACTTAAAATGATTTCAAAAACAAATTAAATAATTTAGAAGAAATTTAAATAAAAATAAAAGAAGAACATTTATTTCTCCATCAATTCAATATTTATCAAATAATAATAATAAATATTATTTATTCTTCAAATTCAAATGAATGTCATAAAATATTTTATTCTAATCATTGAAATAATAATTCAAATTTTAAAACCAATTTTTCAAAGAAAAAAGTTAATGAATTTAGTTCAAATTCAATAATTATTCAAATAAAAAAAATAATTATATTTTTATTTAATCAAATAATAAACTATAACAACAAATTATTTTCTTTACCCCTCATAATATTAAATACAGTTTATCAATCAGAGTACAAAAATTTCTTCTGAACTTAAATTATTCAAATATATTGATTAAGTGATTAGATTAATTTATATTCAATTATTGTTTATTTTAAATAATTGTTTTAAATAAAATGAAAAAAAATAAAATAATTATAAATAAAGATATTGAAGAATTAAAAATACCAGAAAGATTATTAAATATAATAACTTCTAATTTAAATGATTCAAATAAAAAACATGAAAAATTAAATAAAAATATTCTTTCTGAAGAAGACAATTTAAAAAAAACATATTCAATTCATTCTTTATCAGAAAAAATAGAAAATTTAAATAAAAAATTTTCGTCTTTACTTTTAAATTATAAAGAAAAATGTAAAATTTTAATGGAATTTCAAATAAGAAATGAAGATAAAAAAATTAAAAATAAAATAGAAAATATAAAAAATGAATATTCATTTATATATGGAAAATTATTTAATGAAATAGAATTTTTAAAGCAAAAATTAGAAAAATTTAGGAAAAAACATATAAAATTAGAAAAGCATTTAGAGATAATAAATAAAGAAAATTTACAATTTAAAAATAGGAAATTAATATTATTAAATAAATTAATAGAATATAAAACAATGATAAATTCTATCCAAGAATTAAGTAATAGAAGTAAAATTAATGAATTTATAAATAATAATGGTGAAAGTTCATTATCATTAAATTCAATTCTAAGTAAAGAAGTTGAGCCTTCAAATAATAATATAATGAATATTTCTTCAATAAAATCAAATATTGAAAATGATATTGATTCACAAGTAAAAAAATATAAATAAATAAAAAATTTAAAACTTAAAGTTTTTTTATATTATTTTATTAAGTTTTATTGTTTTATTATTAATTTAATAAAAAAAAAATAATATTATAAAAAATTATTATTTATCTTAATTGGATTTCTTTTTCTATTACTATTAAAAGCTTGAGATTTATTTTTCAATAAATTTCTACTACTAAAACTTTTTTTATTAATTTCACTATTAATAACATTATCATTGTTAATAATTTCACTATTAGCTCTATAATGATATTTATTTCTTTTTTCAAAAATAATTTCTTTTTCTTTTAATCTTTTTGCTTTTTCATCAATATATTTTTTATAATCATCACCAATAAGATATTCAGGAAATAATTTTGAAAATTCATAAAATCCTCCTGAAATTAAATAAATATTATTAAATCCTTTTGAAGTTAATAAATCTGCAATTGATATTCCATTTTTTTCATCTTTATGATAAACTATTATTATTTTATTTTCCTTATTTTTCATCATATACATTTCTCTATTAAAATTATCTTGTGATATTAAATTTGAAGGATATGAAATTGAATTTTTTATATGACATTTTAAATACTCTTTTGCTTCTCTTAAATCTAATATTAAATATTCTATTTTTAATAATTCTTCCAATGAAACTTTTTTTTTCTCAGATAAAATTTCACTTAAATTTAAAGGTTTATTATTTTTTAAATTATCTTCTTTATTAATTTCTTCATTATGTTTATTTTCAGAAGATAAAAGTAATTGAATAACAATAGAAGATTTTATTCTATGAAAAGATTCATTTCTTTGTTTATTAATCATATTAGAACTTAATCTAATTGCATTTTTCTTTGTTGGACCTGTATAAATAATATTTTTAACATTTTTATATCTTTCATTTGGTTTAATATATAAATGTTCTTTTATTCCATATATTTCTGATATTGATCTTTTATCAATTACTCTTTCTTTTTTATTTAACTTATTAAACATTATTAATAACTGTATTAATTTTTATTTTTGTTAAAATATATATAAAATTATTATTTATAATTAATTTATTTATTTTTTAATTGATTTTAAAAAAATTGTTTAAAAAAAGATTATTTTTTGCTAAATTATAAGCTGCAAATTCAGTAACTTTTTTATTTTTTTGGATTTGTTCCATATCTAAAGGTTTTTTAATTCTATCATAATATAATCTATGATTAATCTCAGAAAGAAGTTGTTCTTGAGATTTACTTTTTTGTAATAATTTATTTTTATTTTTTTTTATTCTATTTCTTGCAGAAGATAAAATCATTTTAAATTGATTTGTATTATTTTTTTTTACAGAAGTCATAAAATTAAATTTTTCTTTTTTTTCAGGAATATTATTTTTATTATTTGTTTCAATATCTTTTTTCACATCATCAATAATTTTTTGATAATTTTTATAATAATTTTTTCCTTTTAAATATAAAATATTTTGTTTTTTTAAATCAAATTTTTCATAATAATCAATTTTTTTTTTATTCGTTTCTTCTTTTCTATCAGAGAACCCAACATAAAAAGGAGAAATATAAGTTTTATTTTTATTATCAAAATTAATTTTAACATTATTATCTAAAATATCTTTTAATATTGTTTTAATATCTTTATAAGGTTCAATTAGAAGAGGAAAATATTTTAAAAACTCTTCCAATCTTAATATTTCTTCTTTAGAATATTGTTCTAATTCATTAATATGATATTTAATTAAAAAATCCTTAATAATTAATATTTTATTTTGAGGATATAAATATAAAAAATATTTTAATTTACCAAATTCATTTAATATCTTTTCATGTCTTTCTTTTTCGCTTTTTGAATAATATTGATTTTGATAAGTTGTTACTGAAGGAAAAAAAGTAGGAATTTTATCTTTATTTTTTTTACCAAATAAACCTTTTCTAACAAAAGTTAAATTAAATTTTTTTAAATTTAATTTATTTTCTTTATCTTTTGAATTATTGTCATTAATTAAAATATTTTTAAATCCAGAAAAAGTTCTATTAAAAGTTTTATTAGAACCAAATTTCTTTTTATTTTCTTGAAGAAAATTATATAATACTTCTGCTTCTTTAAATGGATCTGCTCTATTCATATAATAATAATTAGAATTTTTTTTATTTTTAATTTCTTTTAATTCTTTATTTCTTATTTTTTCATTATTTTCTATTTTCTCTTGTTTAAATTTTTCACTGTTAAATATTCTTTCATAATTATTTTTCGAATTTATATTATAAAGAGAATAATTTTTCATTAAATTTCTTGTGTTTGTTGCATTAAATATTTTCTGATAATTTCCTCTTGCGCTTTTTTTGTTATTCAATTTTAAATTTGATGATTTTGTATTATTGTTATTTGTTTCACTTGATATTTTTATATCAAAAAAAGAAATTAATTCTTTAAAAGAACTATTTGACGTCAAAGACATAGATTAAATTTTTGTTGAAATTTATTTAATTATTAAATTTCAATAATTTATTCTTTTAATTTGAAAAATAATTTACTTCATAATATTTTTTTTGAAAAATAAAAACTTTAATTATATGAAAAAGAAAAATAAAGTTTAAAAAAAAAAAGAATATCAATAATAAATATAGAAAAATAAAATTGAAATTATAAATAAAAAAAGATTTAAGTTTAATAAATTTGAATTTTATATATATGTAAATTTTATTTATTTAAAAAATTTTTTTTTTAAATTTATTAATTTATTTCTTCTTTGTTTTTCTTCTAATTTTCTTCTAATTTTCTTTTTTTTACTGGAATATATTCTTCTCTTTTTTCATTTTCTATTTCAAAATGAGCTTTATGTTGACTATTTAATTGAGATAAAGTTTTATCATCTTTTTTTTTTTCATTTTTATTTCTTGGATGACAATCTGGAATTACTGCTTGATAATCTTTTCCTATTCTTGGCTGATGAGGTTTAAAATTAACCATATATTTTTTTCTTATATCATCATCATCATTTTCCATTTTTATTTATTTAATTTAATTTGTTTTTCTATTTTTTCCAAAAATTCTTTTAAAAAATGGGAAAATATTTAATAATTAAAAAAAAATATATCATTAAACTTTTATAAAGAATTAATTATGATAAAAATATTATTTTTTCTTCAAAATTTTTAAAACAACAAAAAATATTATTATATATAAAATAATTTGATAAACTAATTTTTTTTTAGAAAATATTTATTAATTATATAAATAGAGATAATTTTTAATAAATTTAAATTATGTTATTTATTAATAAAGATTAATCTCAATTTTATATTGTTATTTTAAGATTTGTAATATAAAGATTTATTAAAAATAAAATTTATATTTTATAAAATATTATATCATTATTTTTATATCATATTTCTTTTTTACCTAAAAAACATAATAAAATTTAAAAATATTACTTTTTCATAAATCCAAAATAAAAAGGAAATTGAGTTTTACTTTTATCTTTTCCTTTAACATCATTCATTTCAGTTAACAAAAAATTTTTTCTTCCAGCATTTCTTCCTTTATTAAAAAAAGTAATTGGTTTAGGTTTTTTTTTAGAAATTTTTAATTTATTTCCCAATAAATGATTTTCATCTTCAGGATTAAAAAAATAAAAATCATCATTATTTTTATTATAATCTTCTAAATTATTTCCTAATATTGATTTTGTAATAAAATCTTGTTTATTATTTTTTAAAACATTTTTTTTCAATTCTAAAAAAGCTAAATCACGTTTTTTATTTATTATATTATCTTCATTTTGACTTTTCGTATTAATTTTAGTAGATTTATTAATAGAATATTCAGTAGTAAAAGTATTATTATAATTAGTATTTGTAGAAGAATAAAAATGATTGTTTTTTTTTAAAGAATATTTTTGATATTCTTGGAAAGGATTTATAAAAGGTAATTTATTTTTTTTTAAATTTATTGTTTTTGACTTTGAAATATTTATTATTGTTTTACTTCTTTCTCTTTCTAAATCAAAAGATTGAATTTCAGTGTGATAATTTTTTATATTATTATATTTTTTTTCATCTTTCTTTACTTCTTCAATTCCATATCTTTTATTCCAATAAATAATATTTTCATCATCATTTCTAAATTCTCCATATAAAGAATTTTTATTGCAAAAATTAATTTTTTGAAACCTTTGAATCATTAACACTTTTTTATGCAATTCTAATTTTTTCCAATTATTTATAGCAGAAGGATAATTCTTATATATATTTTTAAAAATATTTATATTAATAGCAAATATAGAAGCTCTTTTAGAAGTACAAATAGCATCACATATAAAATTTCCTTTATATAATAAATCACTCATTCCTAATATATCTCCTTTTTTTGCATATATTAATGGAACATCAACTTCTTTTCCAATATTTAATAATTCTCTTTTTTTAAATTTAAAATTCCCAATTTCCATTAAATATAAATTTAATTTACGAATTGATAAATTTTTTGTTATTAAAAGAAATTCTCCTTCTTGAATAAAATAAATTTCATCTCTTTCTTGTCCTTGTTTAAATAAATAATCATCTAAAAGTAATTTTCTATTAATGAAAAAGTTCCAATATTTAATTCCAAAATTAAAGAAAGATATTTCTTTAAATAATTTAGTATTAAAAACAAAATGAACATCTTTCTTTTTATTAATTTCTTGAATGTGTTTAAGAGATTTTTGATAAGAAGAAGAAGTTAAAACTCCAAAATAAGAATGTTCTTTAACAAAAATAGTAGCAGTTCTTTGATTATTTTCATTGAGTAAAGCTAATTCTCCAAATGCAGAACCTTGATATAAATCTGTAACTTTAAAATATCCTAATAATTTAATATCATATCTATATTGCGTTTTGTCTATATTTATATATTCTGCATTTATTAATTTTATATAATTTTCTAATGAAAATTCTTTATCTTCTCTAATGTGTTCTTTTTTTTTTTTTACTTTTTTTGTTTTTTTTTCTTCTTCATTATTTTCTATTGTTTGCCCTTCTATTACTTTTACTATATTATCTTCTGCACTATTTCTTCTTACAAATTCAATACTTTTTCTATGTTTTTCTTCTAAATTTTCTCTGTGAATATCATATAATGTTTTCCTTAATTTAAATACAACACTTTTTCTTTTAGAAATTAATTCTTCATTTGGAATAATCATTTCTTCAATATCCGTTTGTTTTAATTCTAAACTCTTTGTAATTTTATTTTCTCTTTTGAATTGTTTATATAAATCTTTTTTTTTATTATGTATTTTTTGAATACTACTTTTAATTCTTTTATGATGAATTTTATTTTCTTTAGTAATATGTTCTAATTTTAAATAAGGTAATTCTCCAAGATTATTATAATATGTTTTTTCTAAAAGATAATCTTCTCCTAATTGATGAAGTAATTTTAAATGATAAATATATTGATCTTTAGTCATTTTAACAGTAATAGTTTTAGGAACAATAATACTAATACTTCCTGATAAAATAACATAAAATGTTTTTCCAATATCACCGACTTTCATCATAAATTCATTTTTTTTAAATTCTTCACAATATAAATCATGTGCTATTTTTCTTAATAAAGGCATTATATCAAAATCAAGAGATTGACCTTCTAAAATTGATGATATAAATGATTTTAAACTTAATAAATAATGACTTATTACATATATGTCATTTTCATCTTTTTGATATTTTGTTAATATCATCCTTATTATTGTAAATATCTCTGGTAATTGAAAAATATGCTCATCTAATTTATTTCCTTTTTCTTTTTCTTCTATAATATCTTTTAATATTTTTATTGTTTTATTATCATTTATTCGTATTTGGGAAAATAATAGTTTACTTGAATGTCTTCTTTTCCTTTTTTCTTCCATTTTTTATATTTTTTTTCTTTTTTTTATCGTTCAAAACTGATCAATTTTTTTTTCAAAAAATTTTAATGAAAAATATTAAATAATAACTTTAATAATTTCATAATTAAAAATAAATTTATTTTTGAAAATATTAAAATATAGTAAAATTAATAAATAAAAAATGAAAATGATAAAATCTTTAATTTATCTTTTACTTCCATTAAATATATTATCATCAGTATTAGTATTTAAATTTAAAAAGCAGGAATATTCTGAAGAAATGGAATTTATAGATTATTTTATTTCAAGTAATTTAATAACGACAATAAAGATAGGTTCTCCTGAGCAAAACATTCCAACATTAATATCATCAAATACTTCATTTTTAATGATTCCAGGAAAAGATTTAAAAGGAAAATTCAAAGAAGATTTATCTGATTCATATAAAAAAAGAAAAAATGATGAAGAATATCAAAGTTCAATATGTTATTCAAAAGGTTTTTTATCTCAAGAAACAATAAATTTCGAAGATGAAAAAGGTAAATCAATTATTCAAAAAAATTTTCCTTTTTATTTACCTATTAAATTTAATTTTAATTATCCTTCAACTACAATTCCAAATGCATATATTGGTTTTAGTTATAAAGGAAGAAAAGATAAAGAAAGTTTAATACGTTATTTAAGTGAACAATCAATTATTAATCAACAAATATTTACATTAAAATTTACAAAAGAAAATGAAGGTGAAATTATTATTGGTGATTTTCCACATATTTATGATAATAAATATAGTGAAGAATATTTCATTAGTTCTAGATTAGAAACTTCTTCTTTAAATCCATCTTGGGAAATTAAATTTAATAAAATATCATTTGGGACAAATAATATTATTTATTTAAAAGCTTCTCTTGATTTTGATTTAGGTGTTATTTATGCTCCTGAATATTTAAAAACTTATGTTTTAAAAGATTTTTTTAATGATAAATTAAAAGATAATATTTGTCAAGAAATTTATAATGAATTTTATAATATTACTTATTATTCATGTAATAAGAAAATTAATATTAAAAAATTTCCAAGTTTAACATTTACAAATGATGAATTTCAGAAAACTTTTGAAATAACATATAAAGATTTATGGCTTGAACATAAAGATAAATATTATTGTTTAATTGTATTTCCTGAAGTTTCTTATTCTTGGATTCTTGGTTCTCCTTTTTTAAAAAAAACTCAATTTATTTTTCAAGTTGATAGAGGTGAAATTGGTTATTATACTAAAATTAATGCTTTTTCTTTCCCTTTGTTTTTAATAATCCTTTTTCTTATTATTATTTTTGGAATGGTTATTATTTTATTATATAAAAAACCTTATTTAATTAAGAAAAAAAAAGCTAGTGAATTACTTGAAACTTTAGATACTCCACTAGATAAATAATAATTTATTTATTTTTATTTAAATTAATTATTTTTATTTATTTAAAAAAATATTTACATACAATATTTTTTTTAATTTTAATTTAAATGTTAAAATCTTTAATTATCAATATAATATTTTTTTCATTGGTTTTTTCAAAAGAAGATACTCAAATAATAAGTTTATCAGAGAGCAAAATATTATTAATAAATAACAATGGGACAACAGTAAATTTAGTAAAAAACAAAAATAACTTTACAAATATATTTATTCAATTAATGTATTGTTCATCATATAATGGAAAATCTCACATTGATATTTATGATAACACAACAAAATTTTTTTCAACTGATATAATTGGAAACAGAAGATTAATTTTAACAATTCCAAATCCAAAAAAATCAAAATTAAGTTTTAAGATTTTTACTCCTTATTTATATATTCAATATAAATATACTAATGAAAAAAATTTTGAATATCCTTCTTTTATAACAAGAGAATATTTTTTTGGAATTAAAAATCATACTATTAATTATATTATTAAACCTTTATTAAATAATAAACCAGTAACTTATCAAATTTTTATTGCAGAAGGAATTGAAATTAAAGATGAATGTAAACAATATGAATTTTCTCTTGGAAATAATTATTATGATAAAAAAAATTTTCCTTATATTTCTAAAAATAAAAGTGAAAATATTTCTTTGGAATTTAATTATACTTTAAAAAAATTTAAAGAAAATAAAAGTAATTTTACTATTATATTAAAAGCAAAAGAAGAAGGAAATTTTAACACAATTGATTTTTATTATGTTCGTTTTGAAAAAGTTGATTGGGAAAAAGATGTTCTTGGAATTACAAAAAGTTCTTCTATATTTTATTTTCTCATAATATTTTCTATCTTATTGTTTATTGGAATTGTTTTAATTGGTTTTAATTATTTAGAATTTTATAAAAAAGAAGAAAATGAAGAATTTTTATCTGAAGAATCAAGTAAATTAGTTGATAATTAAATCTTTATATTTTTATTATTAATTAAATAAATTAATAAACATAAAATGAAGTTAAAGTTTTAATAATATATTTTACATTAATTAATATTCTTTGATAAAATTTTAAAAAAGATTTATTAAATCAATTAAAAAACAAATTACAGTTTTAATATAATCTTGTTTCATTAAAGATATAAATATATTATGATTTTAAATTCATCATATTTGAAATTTAAATTGATTAATTATAATTTAGATTGAATTATTATTTTTGGAATTAAAGATAATTTTTTTTTTTTAATATTATCATTGAATATTCATAAATATTTGTGCTTTTTTTGAAAAAATATTATAAAAATTATTGTTTGAATGATAAAATTTAAAATTAAAAATATATCATTATTCCATTGAAAATTTCTGATATTTTAAGAGAAAAAAACAATAACAAATAATTATTTTATAATAAAAATAATATAACAAAAAGTGAATGAATTTTAAAATTAATAAAATTTCCTTTACAATCAATTTTGTAATTTTCATTATAAATATTTTTCAAATTTTTGGCATATTTTTTAATAGAACTAGCTTTATCTTCAAGATATCTACATTTTTCATCAACTTTATTTTTATTTTTTTTATAATAAACATAACAACATCTATAATCCCATTCTACAGTTCCAACTACACAATCTCTTGCTGATGATGGTGTGATTCCTTCACATGCTGATTTATATGTTGAATTTGCACTTCCTTGTATTATTAAATCTACAGTTTCTAAACTTTCTTCACTTAATATCCCTGAAATTATATAAAATAGGAATATGAGATATTTCATTTTTTTATTTTATTTATTTATTTACTATTTTTATATCATTTTCGATTTAGTTTTTAAATAAATTTATTTTGTCATTAATTTGATTTTTAATCCTTTTTATCAATTAAAATATAATCACCAGATTTATACTACATCTTTTTTTTAAAGAATTTTTAAGAATACTTGAATTATTTTAAAACATTGACAAAATAGATTTATAATTGCATTATTTTATTAGATGAGCCTATAAGATAATTTGTTAAAATTCATATAATGAATATAAATGAACAATTCAAGTAAGAGTTTAAATGGGAAATTAAAAGAATAACATATATAAAGATTATTTATCATAATAATCTAAAAATTCCTTAATTAGAATATTAAAGAAATTAAATATCTCAATCTTAATCAGGAGAATAATATATAAAAATAAATAAAAAACAATTTTGGAAATAATTTCAATTTATTTTTTAAATGTATTTGATATAAATAAGATAATAAGATATAGTATCAATAAAAATAAAAAATATATTGAATTTTATTAAGAAGGAGAAAAAATTTTTCTTCAGTAATAAAAAAATAATTAGAGTCGGAGATTAAGGTAATATCATATAATTATTTTTCAAATTTGAACGATTTATAAACCAATTTCAGGTAAAAAAAGATATAAAAATTTTTTTCAATATATTTTACATTAAAATGATAGATATTATATAAGAAAATAAAGGAATGTAAAAAAAGGATATTAATTTTTAAATGTTCAATACCTTATAATTTGAATGATAATGAAATTAGTTAAAATTTTATGAAAAAAATATTTGTTGATAAATTAGATAATGGTTATGAAAATTTATGGAAATATAATTTTTGTTTTGATTATGTGTAATTTTTTATTTTTTTAATGTTTAAGAATTTTATTTTTATTTAACTTTTTTTGTAGTATTTAAGGATTTTTATTTTTTTATTAATTTAAAAAAAGAGTTTTGATTTTGAATTTGGTTTAACAAATGTAAATAACTTCATATACTTCTATTCTTTATTTGATACATAAAAGAAAAATAATAAATAACATAAAATAAAAAAATAATTATATTATTTGAAATCAATTTTTGATTTTCAAAGAAATATATAAAATTTCAATTGTACAACTCATTTTTCTTTATTAAATAAAGAATAGATAAAGAAAAAAAAAACAAACACTTTCATGATAATATTAATTTAAATATAAAATAAAAAATGAGTTAAAAGATGATTTAAAGATTTATATAAATACTAAAGATTAAGAATTAATTTATAAAATGGCATCATTTAAAGAACGTTTGAAAATGTTTGAAGGAAATAATGGGCAACCAAAAAATCAAGATCAATTTCAAAAAAAAACAGAAACAGTGAAAAAAAATAATCAAAATAATAATACATCTGATGAAGAAAGTATTAATAAATTTGGACAAAATAAAGATTCTTTTAATGAAAGAATGAAAATGTTTCAAAATCAATCAAATAATAATATAAAAGGTGAAAAAAAAAATCAAAATTTTTTTACTAAGAATGAAAATAAATCAATTAGTCAAAATGGTGAAAATATCATTAAAATTAATAATAATGATATTGAATTAAAAGAAAATAAAAAAAAAGAAGATGGAAATAAAGATAAAAATGAAAATATTAGTTCAAATAATAATGCCGATAATCACAAAAATATTTTTGATAATAATAAGAATAAAGATAATGAAAAAAATAAAAAAGAAGAAGATAAAAATATTCCAAAAGGAAATTTAAATATGAAAATGTTTTTAAATAATATTAATAATAATAATAATAAAGAAAATCAAAAAAAAGAAGATGATAAAATTATTTCTATAAATAATGTGAAAAATATATTTGAAAAAAACAAAGAAGAAAAAGAAAAGGAAATTCCCAAAAATAATATTAATATGAAAAAATTTGATAATAATAATAATGATAATAATATTAATAAAGAAAATAAAGAAGATGATAAAAATAATAATAAAGAAAATGAAAAGAAGGAAGATAATAAAGTAATTCAAAAAAATAATTTTGATAATATGAGAAATATCATTGAAGCTAATAATAAACCAAAAGAAAATGATAATATTAAAAAAGAACAATTTAATATAAACCATAAAAATAATTTTGGAAATTTAAGAAATATGTTTGAAAATAATAATAAAAATCAGAATATTCAAAAAGAAAAAAAAACTCCTGTTGTTTATGCATATCAAAATAAAATTGAAAATAAGGTTAATACACCTATAAAATTTGAAGAAAAGAAAGAAGAAAAATTAGAAAATAAATCAATAGAAACTAATATTGGCAATAATGAAAAAGTTGTATTTGAAAATAATAAAGAAAAAGAAAATAATGAATTTTTAAAAAAAAATAATAAAGAAACTCCAAAATATGATTTTAATATGAAAAATATATTTGAAAATAATAAAAATAAAGTTAATTCGAATATTAATATGTATGAAAATAATAATAAACCAAAAGAAGTGCCAAAACAAGAACCAATACCACTAAACAGAGGTAATTTGAATAATAATATGTTTGAAAATAATAATAAATCAAAAGAAGTTCCAAAAAAAGAACAAACACCAATAAATAAAGGTAATTTGATTCTAAAAATGTTTGAAAATAATAATAAAACAAAAGAAGTTCCAAAAAAAGAACCAATACCAATAAATAAAGGTAATTTAAATATTAATATGTTTGAAAATAATAATAAACCAAAAGAAGTTCCAAAAAAAGAATCATTACCAATAAATAAAGGTAATTTAAATATTAATATGTTTGAAAATAATAATAAACCAAAAGAAGAACCAAAACAAGAGTCAACACCAATAAATAAAGTTAATTTAAATATTAATATGTTTGAAAATAATAATAAATCAAAAGAAGTTCCAAAACAAGAGCAAATACCAATAAATAAAGGCAATTTAAATATTAATATGTTTGAAAATAATAATAAACCAAAAGAAGTTCCAAAAAAAGAATCATTACCAATAAATAAAGGTAATTTAAATAT
>JAEEGL010015091.1_pt1 | contig 13346 bp, 18 predicted proteins | sample 9134231 | NCBI WGS metagenome assembly JAEEGL01 (sample SAMN16246548, study PRJNA631951) | gut metagenome | biome: gut microbiome; feature: rumen; material: fiber-attached | host: Bos | place: Iran: Karaj | collected 2018-10 | reverse complement strand
GCTACACTGCGTTATTTGGCTGGATCAAGAGAACCCATTTACCCTATATCGTATGTACAGCATAAGCCGCCTCACTCAATGAAGCGCGGTATTTGCAATTACACGCCAGAGGGACGAACAGTTACTGTCATTGAATTCCAAACAGCTACTTAGGCTGAACCAACTAAGAGAACTGGCCCAAATACCCCAAATCGCATTTTAGACAGACATAATCTCAAAAGGCACGACTGACTTAGAAGAAAGAAGCAATCTAACGATGGAACGCCGTGTGCGCTGAAAGGCGCATGCACGGTGTGGAGTGGGGGAAAATCTGGAGATAACCTCAAAGGATTACCTATCACTATTGGAATTCACCTATCTTCGCATCGCGGACATTTCCACCTTCTCCGAAACCATCCAGCAGAACGGTGAGACCGTCAACAAGGTCAGCCTGCTCTACGGCTTCCCCGTGAACAACACCAGCAACGCCTTCTTCAATGCCATCGGCCTGAGCATTCACCAGAGAGTGGAAGCTGCGGACAAGACCGTGGACGGTGTGCAGTACTACTACTTCACCTCCAACACCCTGATCGCCGCTCTGGAGTATGCCATGGAGTACAACGCCACCGAGGCCCGTACCGCTCTGGAATACTTCGTCCTGAACAACGGTGGCACCACCATGCCCGAGACCGACAGCTTCGGTCACACCTCCGCGAGCAACCTCGAGCTCGGCCTCTATCTGGTGGTCGAGACCCGCGTCCCCGAGATGATCACCTGCACCACCACGCCCTTCCTGGCGAGCCTGCCCATGACCACCGTGAACGGCGGCAATGCGGACAACGGCGGCGAGGAGTGGAACTATGACATCACGATCTACCCGAAGAACACCTCTGGCAACCCCGATCTGGAAAAGACCGTCCGGGAGTCCAAGCCCGACACCGGCCACAACAACGGTAGCACCGATGACATCAACGACGGCTTCGAGCACACCGCGACCGGTTCCGCCGGCGATGTGATGGACTACCAGATCCTTTCCACCCTCCCGACCATCACCAGCAAGGCCACCTACCTCAGCACCTATACCTTCGTCGACACCCTGTCCAAGGGCATCACCTACAATAAGAACGATGTTGTCCTCGAGTTCTTCCGGGATGCCGCCTGCACCGACAAGGTGACCACCTGGCGTCAGACCGATTCCGTTGAGAAGTTCCGTGTTTCCTATGCCGACGGTGCGGACAGCTCCGAGGTCATGACCATTGCCATGACCGAGGCCGGTCTCAACGAGATCAACACCTCTATGTTGGTCTATCCCGCCGACACCATGATCAACTCCGGCTTCAGCGGCTGCACCCTGCGGATCACTTACTCCGCTACGGTCAACTCCGACGCCGATCTGGTTCTGGGCGACGAGGGCAACCCCAACGAGGTCACCCTCACCTGGAAGCGCAGCAACAGCTCCTACTACGATACCCTCCGCGACGACTGCCATGTCTACAGCTACGGCATCGATCTGCTCAAGCAGTTCTCCGACGGCGCCGGCAAGCTGGAGAACGTGGAATTCATCTTCAAGAATTCCTCCGACAACTACTTCGTCCAGGCCCAGTATGACGCAGACGCCAAGGTCTACTATGTCACCGGCCACGCCGAGGCAGAGGCCGACGCCACCCACTTCATTCCCAGTGCCGACGGTCACATCTTCGTCCGCGGGCTGGAGGACGACACCTACATCCTCACTGAGGTGAAGACCGACAACGGTTACAGCCTCCTGAAGAACGACATCGAGATCGTGATCTCCACCGAAGACGGCGAGCTCTGCGAGATCTGCGGAGAGGCTCTGAAGGTCGCCTCTGCGACTGTCAACGGCAAGCCCGTCACCATGAACCCCGACGGCGACTCCATCCATGCGGTGGTTCCCCTGAGCGTCACCAACATGAAGGGCTTCGATCTTCCCAAGACCGGTGATCGCGGCACCTGGATGTACGGTGTCCTGGGCGCGACTCTGATGGCCGCCTCCGGCATGGCCCTGTATCTCGCCCTGCGCAAGCGCAAGACCACGAACGAGCAGTAATCCCCGGGAAACCCATTTGATTTCAGCAAGCGAGGCCGCCTCAGTCTGGCTGGGGCGGCCTCATGCATATGGAGGTCGTATGAAACGAAAGATCCTGGCGTGGAGCCTGTTCGGACTCCTGATCCTGATCGCAGTCGGCGTGATGCTCTATCCGCTGATCAGTACATACGTCAACGAGAAGAACCAGGCGATCATCCGCAGCGAGTATCTGGGTGATGTGGCCACCGCCGACAGCACTGAATTGCAAGAAACATGGAATGCAGCCGCCGAATACAACGCCCTGCACAAGCCCATCCGCTACTCCAACGCTGCCGTTTCCGAGGCAAGCTCCGATTATGAGGACCTGCTGAACTTCAAGGGCAACGGCGTGATGGGCTATGTGGAGGTCCCCAAGATCAATGTCTATCTGCCGATCTATCATGGGACGGACGGAGCCACACTGGAGCGCGGCGTCGGGCATCTGCTGGGATCGTCCCTCCCGGTGGGCGGTGAGAGCACCCACTGCGTCCTCACCGGTCATACCGGGATGAGCAATCAGCGACTGTTCACCGATCTGGAGCAGTTGACCGAAGGAGACGTGTTCTATCTGCACATTCTGGATCAGGTGCTCGCCTATCAGGTGGACGCCATCCACACCGTCGAGCCCTATGACACCGCTTTGCTCTGCGGGGTAGAGGGTCGGGATCTCTGCACGCTGATCACCTGCACGCCCTACGGCGTCAACTCCCATCGACTGCTGGTCCGGGGAACGAGAATTCCCTACGAGGCCGCCGAGGAGATCGAAGCGCAGGAGGAACCCGTTGCGGAAACCGAATCGGTCTGGATGCAACAGTATCTGAAGGGCCTGATCCTGGGACTGGGAGGGTTGCTCCTCTTTGCTGCTGTCATACTGACTTTCATTCTCATCCGGAAACGGAGGCGGCGCCATGGTTCGTAAGCTTTTGCTGCTGGTCGGTGTGCTGCTTCTGATCGCCGGCCTGCTGATCGCATTCTATCCCAAGCTCCACCAGCTCCAGACTGACCGGGAAATCGCAGCCGAGGTGCAGAGCTTTTACGATATCGCCGAAGAGCGGCCGATATCATCTGCAGATACGCCGCATCCGTCTCAGTCTGGTACAGAACCCGGGGCGGAGTCCGACCCTTACCTAGGAACAGAACCGATTCTTATCGACATGCCGTTCCAGGAACTCCGCATGGCCATGGAAGCCCACAACCGATTTCTGTTCGAATCCGGACAGGCCAGTCTTTCTGACCCCTGGTCCTACCAACAGCAGGTCTTCGATCTGTCCCAGTATGGGTTGGAGGGAGAGGCGGCTGCCGTACTCCGGATCGACCGGCTCGAGCTGGAGCTTCCGGTCTTCCTGGGTGCCACCATGGACCACATGGGCCGGGGTGCTGCCCAGCTCAGCCAGACCAGTATGCCGATCGGCGGCGTCAACACCAACTGTGTCATTGCCGGGCACTGCGGCTGGACCGGTGCGGCCTTCTTCCGCTACCTGTCCACCCTGCGGGTCGGTGACGAGATCGTGCTGACCAACCTCTGGGAGGAGCTGCACTACACCGTCGCAGACATCAAGATCATCAACCCCACAGACGTGGATAAGATTCTGATCCAGGAGGGCCGCGATCTGCTGACGCTCCTGACCTGCCACCCTTACGGTACCGGCGGCCGCTACCGGCTGGTCGTGTACTGTGAGCGAACCAATAACTGAAAAGGAGATCGCTATGAAGAAAACAATTGCTATGATTTTAATGGTCGTCGCACTGCTTTCGCTGTTTGTCATCCCCGTTGCGGCCAAGGAGGGCACAGAGGGAGATGAATTGCAGGTGCTGCAGCCGGAGCAGCTGGAGATCCAGCTCGGTGCAGAGCTGGCCGGCACACAGTTCTCTCTGAAGACCGACGCCGGTATGTATCCCGGCACCGTCGTTGCCGATGAACACGGCGTCCTGCGCATGGAGATCGGCGGCAGCAAGGCCTATGTGCTGACCAGACTGACTTCCGCCCAGCCCGCCACGCTTCCCGAAGAAGCAGAGACTGCGCCCCACACGGAACCCGCCGCAGGCGGTGAAACAGAAGCACCGAGCGAAAGCGAGACCGGAAACCTTGTTCCCGCGGAAGGAGCAGAAAAGCCCGAGCAGAAGGACAACGCCATCCCCACCACCCACATCATTCTCTTTGCCGGCGGCGCAGTTCTCTGCATCGTCTTCCTGGTCATATCCTTCGTTCTCAAGCGCAGACGTGAGAGATTTGATGAGGAGGATGATGACGAAGCATAACTGCTTTTTTGCAAATCACTTCAAGAAAGACTTGCAATAGTAGAATTATTCTGCTATAATTCTTATAGAATAATTCTATAGGAGGTGCCGATATGGTCATAAAACCTTCCACTGCGATCCGAAACGATTACGCCGGAATCTCTGCCCTTGTGCATGCCGAGGATACTCCCGTGGTGCTGACCAAAAACGGAGAAAGTGACCTGGTCGTAATGAGCTACGAAGCTTTTGAGCGCAGAGAGGAATTGCTTCGACTGAAAGCAAAACTGGAGGCTGCCGAGCAGGCTCGGCTGAGCGGACAGACCGGCTTTAGCATGGAAGCATCCAAAGCACGCTTGGAGGAGATCTATGGCTGAGTCGCAAAAGAAGTATGCGCTTCAGATCCTGCCACCGGCACAGTATGAATTGGAAGAGATCGCACTTCTCCACAAGACGCTGTCCGGTGCAGTATCGGCGAGAAGAATTACGGATGATTTGTATGCCGCCATGGAGCGCCTGACCTTATTCCCGCTTTCTGCGCCTACTGTTCGGGATGCAGAGCTGAGACGAATGGGTTATCGTTATGTCATCGTAAAAAACTATCTGCTGTTCTACCGCCTGATCGGTGATACAGTCTATGTTTACCACATCGTCCACGGAAAGACGGATTATCCCACACTGCTGCGCACCAAATATCTGTAAAAAGCTCACCGGAGCAACGAATCGCAACGTTGCTCCGGTGTTCATTTCTCCAGACTGACTTTGATTCCTCAAAATATTTCTATTGGCTATACTTTACAATTTATTTACAAATAAATATTCCTTTAGGGCTTGACATATAGAGAACTATCTGCTATATTATAGCCAAGGAGAGGGAACGCACCCAGGCTTTCGATCCTTCGGAAGAGCTCCCGGAGGCCGACGCATCCAGAGAGGCTGCGGAATCGTTACGGATCTTGCGCAATGAGCGGGTCCCCAATGGTGCTCCTCTTCCATCCCGGCCGGATGACAACAAAACCGATATCCTGTGCGGTAGGACGCTGCCGCCTGTGACATTGTGCTTTGTCTGCCATCCGGCCGGTTTGGTTTATTATATCAACTTGATCGGAGGTATTATTCCATGAATCATAAGAACAAAAAGAAAGGATTTCAGCCCAGTCGAATGCGCTGCCCCTACTGCGGAGCGCCTGTCGTCTACCGAAGTGCGGAGGGCATCTACAAGGAAAACCATCTGGACGCCATGCTCTATGTCTGTTCCAAGTATCCCAAGTGTGACGCCTATGTCCGGGTCCACGCTGGAACGAAGATTCCCGTGGGCAGCCTGGCCAACAAGGAGCTGCGCAACCTGCGCCGGATCGCGCACCAGTATTTCGATCAGCTCTATCTGACCGGGCTCATGAGCAAGGAGGCTGCCTACGAGTGGCTGTCCAACCTGCTCTGCACCCCGCCCTCCGAGGCACACATCGGATACCTCGGCGAGTATTACTGCAAAGAGGTCATTGCGGAGAGCAAGAAGCTGCTGGAGCAGCGCAGGAAAAAGCAGCAACAGCGGCGGCCGGTTCTCTGTGAGGGAGGTGCGGCGTCATGACACTGACGGATGATCAAAGGAAAATCGTCGAGGAGAATCTCGGTCTGGTGGGCAAGGTCATCAAGGATCGGGTCCACGGGATCAATCAGATGGGGATCTTTGATTACCATGATCTGTTTCAGATCGGCTGCCTCGGTCTGTGCAAGGCTGCGGCCACGGACAAGGGCGGCAACTTCTCGACCTACGCCTACAGACTGATCTGGAATGAGATCTGCGACGCGCTGATTTACGCCACCAAGCGGCAGTCGACGGAACTTCAGCTCCTGGACGGCACGGGAACCGGTTCCGCATCCGACCCGCTGATGCAGATCCTCCTGCGCACGGAGGTCCACACCGGGATCCAACGAGCAAGAGAAAGCGCAAACCCCAGTACACAGAAAGGAATCGACGCCCTGCTGCTGATGTCGGCGGGCTATACCTGCGGCGAGATCGGCATCCGGATGCACGCAGCACCGAATCTCGTCACCGCCTGGATGGCCAAGGCCCGAAAGCACCTGCGGTGTCAGTCTGAACTGCAGAGTGCACTTCAGCTGGTGAATGCATGATGCGCAGAATCAAGCGCCTGCTCCCCATACTGATCCCGCTCCTCTGCGCCATTCTGGTGGTCCTCCTTTTTAGGACCGTCTTCTTCCTGGGCTATGTCCCGACCGCATCGATGGAGCCGACGATCCCCAAAGGCAGCCTCATCCTCGGCTTACGTCAGTATGGAGAACTGAGCACCGGCGACATTGTGATCTTCCGCCATGAAGGCCAAACCCTGGTCAAACGCATTGCCGCCTGCCCCGGAGAGACCTACATCCTCAACGGCAGTCCCATCACCGTCCCACCCGACCACTACCTTCTCCTCGGCGACAACTCCGCCGCATCCTACGATGCCCGATACTGGGAACTCCCTTGCACCCCGGCAGACGATATTATCGCCAAGCTGCCATAGAAAAAGCCCTCTGAGAGAAGTTTGACATTTCTGCCGCTTTTCCCAGAGGGCTTTTTGTATGTGTGCGCTACCGAATATACACCCGCTCGTTCTCAGTTCCCGGGTTTTCCCGGACGGCTGTGAAGAACAGCGTCTTGTAGACGAGCTGATCCGGGTTTTCGGAAGAATAGAATGTCTCGTAGGAGAAGCGCGGCACTTGATGGGAGTATTTGACTGCCATGTAATCCGTAAGGCTGAACAGGCCGAACAGCAGTACCGCGCAACCAAGCACGCTCAGAAGGCGGAATCGCATTTTGACGAACAGCGACTTTGTGAGGAAAAACACGCCAACAAGCAGGATAATGCTTCCGAGGATGGCGTAGTTGCCGCCCCAGCTGCTCTCACTGGGGAACATCGCCAGTGCTGAGACGATGATGAACACGCCGAAGGCGATCAGCAGTCCGCCGACTACCTTCTTTTTCCCCTTCTTGACCTCATTATGACTGAACTCCGCCATGGCGACGGCGGTCTCTTTTGTTTCCTGATCCATACTCTCGCTTTTCCTTTCTCCGTTAATGATCTCCGGGATGCTCACGCTGTAGAACTCCGCGAGCTCCACCAGCATCCCGATGTCGGGCATATTGCTTCCGGTCTCCCAGCGGGAGATCGTTCGATTGGAGACGCCCAGCCGTTCCGCCAGGGTCTCCTGTGTCAGATCCTTTTCCTTTCGCAGCTCTTTCAAAAAGGAACCGATCTTGATTTGGTCCATGCGTTGACCTCCTTTCGATGCCAGAATACTGCCCGCTGCCCGATTTTACCACGACACAAAGCGAGAAATGCCGTGTTTTGAGTACCGGACAGACGTGTCTGTTTCTTTTTATACCATAAATTTACCTGAAAAGCCATCACAATTGGAAAAATAAGCCACCTGTTCCAAAGCGCATCCTTGCATCAGCCGCAGTTTGCGGTATAATATCAAAAACACCTAAAAACTTGTAACCAACCCCTCCCAATAATTGATTACAAGGGTGAAGGGGCCCTGAAGAGCAAACACAAGGAAGGAGGTCAGAGAAGTGGAAGACAGTCAAATCGTTGATCTTTTCCTGCACAGAAACGAGGACGCAATCCGGGCGACGTCTAAGAAGTATGGCAGCAGTCTCCGGAGCACCGCATACCGGATCACCGAGGACTATCAGACCTCGGAGGAATGCGAGAACGACACCTATCTGGAGGCCTGGAACCGGATCCCGCCCCATGAGCCGCGCAGCTACTTTCTGCCGTTTCTGCTGCGGATTGTCCGTGCACTCTCCATCAACCGCTGTGTCGAGCGGGATCGGTTGAAGCGAAGCGCCTTCATCTCGGAGTTGTCCGCCGAAATGGAGCAGTGCATCCCGGCACCGAACGATACAGAGAGCACGGTGTTCGGCGAGATCCTGGGCGGCGTCATCAGCGAGTTTTTGCGCAGCCAACCCAAAGAAAAGCGTCTGATCTTCATGCAACGCTATTTCTTCCTGGATTCCGTCTCGGCTATCGCAAAACGGCTCCGGATCAGCGAGAGCAAGGTCAAAACCACCCTCTACCGGACACGGAACGATCTCCGGGCATATTTGATCAAGGAGGGGTACGAGCTATGAAAGGAAAAGAGTTTCTGGATGATATGTCGTATGTGGACAACGACTTGATCCTGGAAGCAGAGAAATCCATGTCCACGAAAAAGAAGCTGCCCGTATGGACGAGATGGGCTGCCGCTGCTGCCTGCCTGGTTCTGGTAGTCGCCTCGGTCCTTGCGATCCCGAAGCTGACCGGAAAGAGGCCCGGCAATGCGCAGATCCTGGAGAAGCATGTTCCCGGGACGCAGACGGAGATCGCCCCCGAGGTTCCGTTCAACTGGGATGATGAGCTGGACTGCAGGCGCTATCACAGCCTGGAATTCGGCGGCAAAACCTACGAGACCCGTCTGCTTGCCCTGCACGCTGAAAACGAAGGCGCCGTTCTGGGCACAGCCACTGCCAAGGGCGAGTATGTGGTCCACGGGGAGGACACTGGCGAGATCAAGTCCACCGAAGTCACAGTGACAGAGGTTCGGGGCGTCGATCCCACCATCGCCGTGGGCGTCCGCTTCTCCGAGGATGACAAATACTCCTATGTCTATGCGGATGTCTGGTACACCCCGGAGACCCTAGGAGACTTCATCGACGACACCAACCTCCGGGAATATCTGAAAACCAAGGTGTGCTTCCACTACACCGGCCCCAACGATGTGGAAGACGCCATTGCCTACGAAGATGTGGCCACGGAAACCGTCTGGGAGATGCTGTTATCGGATCGCTCTCTTAAAAAAGTCCCCGAGCAGGAGACCGGCCGCAAGGTGCTGTCCATTCAGGCCAGTATGGACGTCCTGGGTTATCACCACACGACCATCACCCTGACGGAAGACGGCTGGCTGTGGACGAACATTCTGTCCACGAAGAAGTGCTTCTTCATCGGAACAGAGGCGGTCGAAGCCTTTGTAAAGGAGGTTACCGAAAACCACCAGGGCTACAAGTATATCTACGACCTGGAGCCGACCGGGCTTGACGAATAATTGAACAAAAACACATCCCCTGTGAAAGGCTGACGTGCCTTCCACAGGGGATGTGTTTTGCTTCAGGGAACCACTTACGAAGCCGGAATCAAGGATTTAAGCAGATCCGCTCCTGTTACGCCTAACTGTGCATCATCACTTGCAAAGGGAATCCGCAGCAGATACTGCTGATCTACGCTGTAAAGATATATATACATTCCAGAGCCAATATCTTGCGTATCACCCAAAAGGGAGAGAACTTCTTTTCTTGTCATCGTTGGCGTCAGCTCTTTAATCTGCTCAGATGTTACCTGTGTCGGTGTATCAAGCGGCTCATTATACTCTGCGGCCAGACCAAGGATCTCTTCAGTCAACGGATTACTATCTCCTGCTTCAATCGTTTTCACTGCGTCCTTGATATCTTTACGAGAATAGTCACTCAAGTCCTCAACAGGAATACCGAGAGAATTAAGATAGTCAACTGCTGCATTGTATTGAATTGCATCGATGGCATAGACGGTCACTGGGACGATCAACAGGCACAGACACGCTGCTATCGCTACCCATTTGACCCAAACAGGTGATTTTTTGTTATGGTTTTTCTTTTTTGCTTCTTTGAATTCTGCTTCCTCGATTAGTTTCGCGTCAACATATTCAAAGCTGTGTAATACGCTGTCCTTTCTCATAGCGTGTAACCCTCCTTCATTAGATAAGCCCGTAGGTCGTTTCGCATTCGGAAGAGCGTTGTTTTGACTTTGCTTTCGCCCATGTCTAAATGTGAAGCAATCGTGGAAACAGAATCAAGATAGAAGAAGCGCCGCATGAAGATAATGCGTTTTTCTTTTGGCTGACCGAACAGAAATTTGCTAATCGTTTCGCCAAGCTGCTTGGCATCCCATTCTTTTTCCACATCAGTAAGAGCGGGCAAGCTTGCCGCCAATTCATCTGACAGCTCCACGATAAAGCCGTTACGTTTCAGGGCTGTTCTTTCCCGACAACGATCTATAGAGATATGTCGTATGATCCGAGCAAGAAATGCGTAAAGATGCGTTCTTGGTTCATTCGGTGGAATTCGATTCCATGCTTCAAAATATGTATCGTTTTCACATTCTTCCGATGTTTCCCGGTCTTCTGTGATTCCGAAAGACAGATTCCGCAACCGTGCGCCGTACTTCTCAGAAGTATGACGAATCGCTGTTTCGTCTCGGTGTAAATATAAATCAACGATTTGTTCGTCTTCCAAATGCCTTGACCTCCTTTCTTTGATTTGTAAAGGCCTTCACTTTATGTAGCGGATTTTCTGTTGAGTTGGTTACACAAAAACAGCCAAAAACTGAAATACCTCTGGGCGGAGAACCGAACCGACCCAGAGGTATTCTTAACTATACAGCAGCTTCTCCCATCTTTTCGGTCAGATCGTGGAAACTCTTTTCGTACTGTGCCTGGGAGATCGCGTTCCTTGCGCGGAAGGTTTTCAACAGATTGACCTGCTTGAGATAGAGTGCGTGCTTCTTCTCTGCCGGCGACAGCTGCTCCCATTCCTGCTGCTGCCGGCTGGGCTCGTGGAAATCCAGTGTGCTTTCAATCGCCATGATTATGCCTCTTCAAACGCCAGCCATTTGGCAGTGTAGGTGCCAAGCAGAAAACGGTTGCCGCTCTTGTTCTCTGCAAAGTCGTCGTAAATCTGATACCAGCCCCGCAGCTCGCTGCGCAGGACCGGATCCGGAGAGATCGGCTCGACCCAGACCGTCAGACCGGGACGGAGCACATCCTTCTGCAGCGGCTTCTTCTCCGGGATCTCCGCATCTGCGAAGGTCTGAGGCATCACATATAGCTCCCCGGAGTCCATGAGCGGAAGCCTGGCGCCGTCGGATCGAAGCAGCTCATTGGCGGCGGTGTCCACCAGCAGCCAACCAAACTTTGGGCTCCAGACCGGCTGGCCGTTGCGGATCCGCAGTGTTTCGTTGGTAAGCGGGCTGCTCGAAGACGCACCCTGGGGCGATTCTGTCCGCCCCAGCAGATAATCAGTCGTGACGCCATAGAGCTCTGCCATGGCAAGCAGATTGTCGATGGTCGGGGACTTCCGTCCGCCCTCCCAGGCGCTCAAAGTCGGCTGGCTGACGCCGAGCAGCGCCGCCGCCTCGATCACCTTGAGCTTTTTCATTTGCCGTGCTTCCCGAAACTTCCGTGCCATCGCAGTATCCTCCTGCTGCCTGATAGGCTGATTATACTCTAATTCTGCCGGAACTTCAAGTCATCAATAAACTGCAGGGTATGAAAAAGTCGTTTTTTTCAAATTGATTTCTCTGAGGTTGTCCTGTATGATGAAGTTACAAATTGAAGGAGGGATTACCCATGAAAGAGTTTTTCAACATTGATGATGTCGCTATGATGACCAGCCTTTCCACGCGAACGATCCGGACCTACATTGCGGACGGCTTCCTGGTCGGCGACAAAAGCAGCGGCGCATGGCAGTTTTCCCCGGAGCAGGTCGAAGCATTTCTGCAGAACAAAATGGTGCTTCCGACGCTGCGCTCGAAAAAGAACGCCATTGTGTACGATTTCATCGGAAGCAAGCCCACAGGCGAGTCGAAGATGTGTATCGTTTTGGATTTGCCGCTGAATGATCTGATGCGGGCCTCGACATTGTTCTGCCAGTATATGGGCGGGGTTGAACCGAAGGCTGAACTTCACTTTGCTGCAGATCCCATCGGCAAGGGTGGTCGGATCATCCTCAGCGGCGCCGATTCGGATGTGCTTGAGCTGCTGAATCGGTACTATTCGGAGAGATAATAACATCTGCATTTTTCTCCGTCCAGGTCTTGCAATCTGCTCGGTTTTCTGCTATAATTCAAACAGTAAGTTTCCCGTTTCCACCAGCTGGAATTCACAGTTTCACGTATCACAGTGCCTGAGGTTTGTCCTTGGGCACTTTTTCGTTTCTTCTGCCTCTTCAGTATAGAGGCACACAAACACGGAACGCAGGGGTGACAAGCCCTGCGTCCTTCATAAACTTCGGTTTACAAGCGCTCGGAGAGCTTCGGCTCTTTGGGCGCTTTTTTGCGTATACGGAGCTGACGCTCCCCCAACCTTTGTTCTCGGGGCAGCGTGCTCCGTACAAATAGATACTTTTCTTCAAGGAGGTGTTCAAACTGAACACGACTGACATTGCATCCCTGGCAAAATCGCTCAACGTGAGCACTGCCATGGTCTCCATCCAGCCCGGCAGCGAGCGGGCCCTTGCGATCCGGCCGGAAGAGCTACGGGTCATGCATTACACCGGCAGAAGTGAGTCTCACGGAACTGGCCGGGACAAGGTCACAACTTACCGCACCGGTGTCCAGACTGAGTTGGGAGACATCGAGATTTCCCAATGGCAGGCGCTGATGCGGGATATCATCCGACGCAGCAGCGAACTGGAGCTGCTGGAACATGTAACCGAGTGGGAGCTGGAAACAACGCCCTGGGTACACACGAAAAAAGAAGCCGAGCAGCGGGCACTCGAAGCCTTTGCAGAACGCTGGTTTGACGACCCTTCCAGCCGAAGCTACGAGGCATTCAACCGGCGATACCGTCCGGAGCTGCTCGCACAAAACCAATCTGACAACGAAAGGAACGAACCATCATGAAAGACGAAACCATCCTGCGTGCCGTCCAGCTGAAGGACGACGACATCGCATTTTGCATCAGCACCGTCTGCTCCAAGCTCCTCAGCCGCGAGGTTCACTGCAGAGTGTTCCTCGATGATAACGAGTACTGGGGTGCGATCTCAGACGAGCAGAAATTCACCATCAAGGAGATGCTGGATCTCTGTGTAGCGGTCAACGCCGACGCAGAGTGCATCCGCGATACGCTGCCCATCGACACGACGGCCTCCGGTTCCCTGGGCATGGACCTGTCCCGTCAGCTGCTCAAGCTGGCGCTCGGAACAGACTGGGTCTGGGAGCACATCCTGGATTACGGTCTGATCCTGATCGGTCTG
>JAEEGL017376029.1_pt1 | contig 13347 bp, 8 predicted proteins | sample 9134231 | NCBI WGS metagenome assembly JAEEGL01 (sample SAMN16246548, study PRJNA631951) | gut metagenome | biome: gut microbiome; feature: rumen; material: fiber-attached | host: Bos | place: Iran: Karaj | collected 2018-10 | reverse complement strand
TATTTCGGCAAGAGGGCAGGGTGGATATTGATGATCTTGTGGGGATAGGCGTCGATGAGAAAGTCGGGTACGAGCGGCAGGAAGCCAGCCAGCACGATGAAGCCGATGTCGTATTTACTGAGTAGCGGCAGCATGATGTCGGGATTGTTCAGATCCGCTTTGGGCGTAATGGCCGTAGGCACGCCCAAGCGCTCAGCACGCACCAGTGCATAGGCATCTGGCTTGTTGCTCACCACCAGGGCAGGCCTGATGTAAGCATGGTCGGCGAAGTACTTGATGAGGTTCTCGCAGTTTGTGCCGCTTCCCGACACGAAGATGGCTATATTCATTTTCTCCATTCTATCCGTCATTTTGGCTGCAAAGATAGTGCATTCTTCTGAGATAACCAAACACATTTTGCACATTTCCGAGGATTTTGCTTAAAACTATGGAATTTTTTTGTATCTGCTGATATTACCAAATCTTTTCCAAACGAAATACAACAAAATTTGCCTGAATATTTGGAACTTTCCGAAAAAAGGCAGGCAGTTGGTGTCGAAACAAGTAAAACGAAGAAAAAACTGCAAAACGATGAGATAAAGAATAATAATCCATCTGTTGTTCTCATATTAAAGTCTAATTCATCTCCAATTGAACTCTAATTAAACTCTAATTGAACTCTAATTGAACTCTAATCGGACACTACTTGACCGCAGTCTACAAGGGTAGGATATGTCAATATCAACACATTTACCGATAGCCAGTATGACGAACTGCGTCTGTTGATTATTTGTTGTATTCATTTAATAGTTCATCCAGCTTATCTGCCACATCCTCTGACAGCAGTACTCCAGAGTGTCCCTCAGCCCAATTGAATTCAGGGATGGAATGTTGAAGCTTGTCAAGCGATAGTTGAGGTTTTTTGCCTATTGGTGTGTGGTTTGTGCATATCATATCCACATACATTCTTCTCTTTGTAGAACCAGCCCAGTCGTCAGCGGGATAAGGGTCAGAGATGAACTGCCCAAGACATACAAGACCAGCCTTCTCGTCACCCGAGCGCAACATATAGAAGAAATCACCCCTGCGAGCCTCCTGCCAGTCATAGATGCTCCAGTTCAAGCGAAACATGCCGTGCACGCGGTTTTCCATGCACGTCTCGAAATCCTTCTCCGTAAACGAACTGATGGATGGGTTCCAGCGCATCAGATATGTCTTTGGTTCTTTTGGTATAGGCACTACCTCGAAACTCACTTCCCACACGCAGCTGTCGCCCTCAGGGTCTTCCACGATAGGCTTCCCAGCACCCTGATAATTGAATCGGGTGACAGGCTCTGCATCTACGTCAATGATTCGTGCTATGCAGTAGTCATCATCGTTGCTGAGCTCCAAGAACTCCAGCACGCCCTTGATGGCATACGGAAACTCGCCGCCATTATAGAAATAGCAGCCGTGGAATGTATCGGGCATTTCTTCGATCACCAGCACCAGATTCCCGTCGACGTTCTCAAGAAACATGTTCTGGTTGTCCTCGTTGATGTCTACAAGAATATGTGTTATCTCGCCCGACCGCACCTTCTCGATCACTTCGCTATCCACTCCGATGGCGACTCCCATCTCGTTTTCTTTTTCCGACTTCATAGACTTGTTGCTTTTGGTTTGTTGGGGACAAAGATACAAATTTTATTTGAATTATCAGTAGTTTCCTAAAAAATCAATGCAATGCAATAATACAATATCACTCACTTCTATACAATTCATCCAACGACTGCCCGGCATCGTTTATCCAATGTAACCAACCATTACAGCTACGCCCTGAACAATAGCTGGCGGCTGTACTCGGACTGGCTAAAACGTAGTCGCGCTGAAGTTCCCAGAAGCCGTCCTTCGTAGGTTTCGACATTGCGGCAATAATGGCATTACGTTTCTCACCATCCCTATACGATGGCACGGCGCTTTGTGGCAGCAGACTGCCTTTCAGTATGCGCATAGAGTGGTCTGTCTCGTTGAAGATGCCGTGAGCATTACACTCTCGAACAGTGATGTGGAACAAATTGTCGCCACCCTTTAACTTTGCCTTCTCCTGCTTTTCGAAGATAGGACAACCTATGAACGATGCCAACAGCCGTACGTCGTCAAAGAACTCATCCATAATATCCTGTTGGTAATTCGACAGCGATATTTCATTACCTGGCTTCTCGTTCAACACTCCGTACTGCGAACAATCTGTTGCCAGCTCTATTGACTTGCGTTCAAGATAGAGCACATCCGCTTTGTTGATGCTGTTATCTTTGGCCACAAACATCAGGCACTTGTTCCAGAATAGTTTGTGACTTTTGTGATTGTTAATGCGCTGAACACCATTGGTGGTTTCACCGATATATGCCTGTGCTGAACCATTCTCATCCTCACCCAGCAGAATGTAGAGTGCCGGACGCGAACTCTCTTCTAACTGACTCACCATGTCAAACTCCGACTTGGGGAACACAATCATCTCGCAAATCTTATTGCTGATGAACACCGTGCGAATGCCGTTAGGATCGCCAGTACGCAGATGCGTAGTTATTACTTTGCCTCGTGCCATATCTTAAAACTCTTATTATTAGTCAATCACTCCCTTGAATATTCCTATTGTCCGATATTCACCTGACTGATATACCTTGGCTTCATATTCATCCGTATTCAGGGGAATGAACTCAATAGTATCGTGAATCTTATTGCCATTATCGTCATAATGCCACGTGCTGTGGTATTTCTTGATGGTATAGTGACAGTCGGTGTCTGTATCTTTGTCAGGACATTCCGTTAGGACAATCTTTCCTTCACGCGATCCTCCGTTTTCGGGGCCATACACCTCAAATACGCACATATCGCCATCCTTGATATCAGGCAACATAGAATCCCCTGCAGCATAAATCACAAACATATTCTGGTTGACCTTAATTCCTGATTCGCTGATATCTACCCATCCTTCTGCCTCGTTATCTGGAATGGCCATATTCCCCTCGAAGTAACCACATGCAGCACGCAAGTTATATACTGGCAGGAACTGCTTAAATCTTTTGTCTTCAGGAACCTCTGATTGAGATAACAATACTATATTGGCAGGTTCTTCTACAGAGTAATTCAACACATCATCATTAATCGAAGCTTCAAATTCTACATTTGTTGATTCATTGAAGAAAGGTATACCCCAGACTTGGAAATCATCAGTCTGTGTACAATAGGTTATATCGGCCATAGACTTTATCTGCTTCAAGAAATCATTCTTCCATTTGTCTTGCTTGAGCAGACCATCACCTTTTGGTTCAATGAAGAGTTGTAGATTATCGTATTTGTTCGCTGAATCTTTGATTCTCAAGAAGAGTAAAAAGTCTGGTTCGAATGTCTGTCCTGTGTCAAAACTGTATATCTTGATATCTTTCTCATTGCGAACAAGATATATCTCATCATATTTTTCCTCCAGTTTCGGCATGATACCCTCAATATACTTTACGAGCGCTTTTTCTTCTGAAGTGCCGTAATTATCGTTATAGGCATACCAGTTCACAGATAAAAGGTCAAGGGCGTATTTGGGTTCTCTTGGTGTCCTCATGGATACACCAAACTCTTTATTGCTGTTGGGGGTAATGGTAACATTCAATTGAATGGTATCGCGGAACTTGTCTTTAAACAGATGCGGGATGAAAAGCTTTGTGCCTCTATATGTTTTACCTCGCGTTATTAACAATGGCTCTAACTCATTCAAAACAGACTTAGCGATTTGCAACTTTTCTGCCTGAGAATATTTATCAATAGAATCCTCGGTTCCAATTACCTTAATGCTGATATTTGCCAGATAATCGTCACTCGTAACGAATTCTTTTATCGATTTCAACTGTGGATAGAGAGACTTCAAACTATTGTAATTGAATGAAGCGAAGCAATTCAATGCTGACCTTACGACATGTGAATCTATATCTTTGAACTTGATGGGCAGGATTTTGCTTGATATTGTACTGGCAGTTCCATCGTCAGAAAACACTTGGCTAGTACGCATCTGTCCTGTATGTAGCGATACATTGAATGTCTTACGAAGAATATCTTTACCTATTGTGCCATCATCTTCAGCTTCAGCGAGTGAAATTCGTTTATTCAGTAAGACGATTCCGTTTTTGTAAAGACGGCTTTCCTTGAATTCCGGCTTTAAGAATAAGTCAAGTTGAATTCTTGTGTCAGGCATGATACCCTTATCTCTAAGAACACTCTTAAGCTCCTGTATATATCGAGGGTTATTTGCACTATGGTAATGCAACTTCTCTATCACCCTTAAAGGATTACTTGCATCGCCATCATACTTGCGTCTATCCGCTTCCAACGCAGGATTCTTTGGATCTGTGAAAGGCATGTATCTTGCACCGCGACCAATGAGCTGGGCCTCCTGCATTGTAGTTTTACCAGCTCTATTGTTTGCAGCGTCACGAGTGTTATATAAGCGTACTATATCATAAAGGTTTAGTACGTCCCAGCCTTCATTAAGCATGTCAACTGCATAGATGGCACGGATGCCATTGTTGGCATCTTCAAGTGAGTTCAGCAGTTGTTGTTTTACGGGCGAAATATTATTACCATCTACCAATAAAAGATGGCTTTCGGCAAAATCCTCTCGCAGCTCAAGGATTAGATTATCCGCTGTAATTCCTTGTTGGTCAAAATAGCAAAATGCAGATGAAAGGTCATCCTTTGCACGTTGTCGAATTCTGGTTATATCTGCTTCAACAAGGTTTGCTACAGCCGAAATAAAATCAGTATAAATAACCTTATTTGCGGCAATAGTCTTTGATTTGAACAAGACAACAGGTTTTATATCCTGCTTGATTTCAGCAAAAAGTTTACGCTTATATTGGCTTAGTATCATAGCCTGCAAAGCCATATCGAGTGGTTCAAGGTCGCTTTCTAGTACCTCTACATCTTTCGAATATAAATCTTCACGGAATTTCTTCAGTGTGTAGTCAAAGATAATTTTATTCTCATACTTCTGGGCTATGACAGGATCGGTAAGGTCGGCTGTTGCGGTGAATTCAAGTAAGATATTAGGCAACGAACCATTATCCTTATTGAAGATTCGCATCACAGTTGATTCCCAGTCTATTGTATGCTGTTCTTCTCCGGCCGAAGCTCTACCACTCCTTGTAGCAGCATTCATGTGATGGGCTTCATCAGATATAAGCACAACAGGTTGATCTATGAAATCGTCATACGTCAACGCGTTCTCCTTTTCAGAGTTCAGGTCTGAGTGAAGTCCTTGAATAGTACAAAGACAGAGATTAATAGCATCTGATGATGTTCCTTGAAAGTTCTCTACTTTCCTAATTTCAACATGTTTCCCATCAATAACTATTTGAGGGGCAAACAGGTATTTGGACGATGAAGCATTCAGGAAATTGTCCTTCGTCTTTTCTACTATGTTGGTGCTGTCAACAAAGAATAGAAAGTTTCTGTAACCTTGCTCGTAAAGGTACAGCATAGCACCTGCCATAATCAGAGTCTTACCAGAGCCCGTAGCCATATGGAAAAGCAAATGAGGGCGTGCTTGCTTGCCATCAAAATCGTTTTCCGGATTCATGTATGTTAGGAAATAGCGGAAACACTCTTCCTGATATGGACGTAATTTTCGAGTAGAACTTAAACTCGTCTCAAAATAATCTGGCAATTCCTGCCTTGTGATATAGCGACGTCCAAATTCGCTTTCGAGTTTCTCTTGAAGATTGGCCATAATGCTTAAATCTTTTTGTAGAACTCTTTAGTCAGACGCTTATCCTCCTCACTAATAGCATACTCTTCGCTTTCCATATCGTTGACAGGGATATACAGCATATTCTTGTCGAGACATTCGATTAAGAAGCGCTTTTGGTCATCCAAACTCAGCTCAGTAAAGTCTGCAGCAGACTCATCAATTGTTGTAATGTTTATCTTGTAGTTCAAGTAACCAGTTGCTTGCATCTGCTGCCAAATGGCCGATAATGTTTTATTAGTTTCAGCTACTTTAATTTCATCAATAAACTGCTGGTTGGCTTTGGCGAGTTCACTATAGACAAACGAGCCACCACCTTGCCAGTTTACAAGTTTACTGATACCCGACTGATCACCATCAACAACATTTTTGAGACGCTTTAATGACATTTCAACCTGTGAATCTAACTGGTCGCAAGTTATAAACTGTCGTCCAAGCTTATGAACAACTGAGGCCGTAGTTCCACTTCCTGCAAAGAAGTCAAGTACGATGTCACCGGGATTAGAAGCCATTTCAACAATTCTGCGAATGAGCTTTTCAGGTTTCTTTCCTCCTTTGAGTTTCACATTACCTTCTTTGGCAATTCCCTCATAAGAAATGTCTGACCAGATATTTGTCAGTAATACAGTTGGCACTTCCTTACCATCAATATTGCGACATTTCTTTGCGTAAAAAGCCATTTCCCTGCCATTATATACATACACGGTGTAATGGTTGTTCCTCTCAACTTGATAAATTACCCCTGCATCTTGACGAGATTTATTCCTTGCTTCAACTACCTCACTTCCTGCATCTTCACCAATAGCGGTAGATTGGAATACTTCATTTTTATGTTGCAGAGCAAAATCAGATACCATCTTCTCAAAAATGGCGCCATTTAGCTTTTCTATTGCAGCTGCTTTATTTGGGAATCCATTCAGAATAGCGACCTGTTCGCCAATATCAGTGATATTCCACTGGGTGTATTCAGCATCTTTATTAGTGATATACCACTTATAGTTAGGGTCATATTGTGATTCTACATACTGATGATTGTAGGTCCATCTCTTTTTGTTTTTAGCGAATGCAATAATATATTCTGCTGACTCGAATACACCTGGATTAACGCTAGCAAACCCTGATGGAGACTTTGTCTTGACAGTAATTTTGTTGATGAAATTGTTTTCTCCGTTACGATTGAATACATCTTTTAGGATTAGATGCAATTCGCCAACACCATCATCGCTGATTTGCACGAATATAGCACCATCTTCACTTAATAGATCTCTGGCAATTTCAAGTCTATTCTTCATGAAGGTACACCATGTAGATAGTTTGAAATTAGAGTTGTAATTGAAAGTATCTTCAGATTTATTTGCAACAAAATAATATGGCGGGTCAATATAAATCAACTTAATTCTCCCAGCAAACTTTTTGCGAAGAGAATAGAGTGCTAACAAGTTATTGCCTTTGATGATAAGGTTATCAGTTGGCTGCAAATGCTCAACTTCATGTTCTCCTTCTTTGTCATAGCGCTTGAATCCAGTGAATGCTTTCGGTTCCGTCAGGCGATTGATTTCATCTGGAGCCAATGTTTCGCTCCAGAAAATCTCATTGCGTTTAGCATCTTCTTTGGTCTGCCCCCCTTCCAGCATACAATCCTTATATGGCCAGGCGAGCACCACTTCACGGTTCTCACTGATGAAACGTCCGTCATCTGTTGTCAATCCAATCTTGTTCTTATAGGCAGTATAACTATCTGGCAGGAACGATTTGTTCATTACAAACTGCTGGAACTTCACCTTGTCGAATATAAGCATTTCATCTAATTCGCTGAAGAAATTCTTTTTCAAGTTCTCGTGCGAAAGTAGATATTTTAGCAGTTCTGGATTCAGGCTCAACGCATCACTCACAATCTTGTTCTTAATGAGTGTGCCATCATCCATACAATATCTAGAGTCAGCCCTAAGCAGGGTTTCCAATTCATGAAAGAGGTTTAAATTGTCCATAAGGCATCTGCCGGAAACAAATGGTCTGACTGATACCCAAGTGTCAGAGGGTTCTTACTATTTCTTATTCCACAATGTAGAAAGAATGAGGGTATCTCCTGCTGCCCGTTCTGACATTTGGGCCTACCACAGCCTTCTCTTTAGAACGAACAGATTCGATACCCTCAGGCTGTATATACACAATGCACCCAAAAGTGTGCGTGAGGGCATAGATAGCCCTCGGCACACTCCGGTTGCGTATAATATACACATCCGTAGGCGTCACCTCTGCGTTTGTCTTTGAAAGAGATTTGATAGTGGTAGTTCAAATGTCCAAAAACAAAGCGTACAGTGTCGCTTTTCCACAATGTAGTGCTCCACCCAGTAGCTCCATCCTCCTCAAAGGATTTCACAGCCACCATAGGCATATAGCAATTGCAAAGATATAACAAATAATCGATATGGCGCCCAAATAGCCCTAAAAAATCACAAAAATTAAGAGATGTGGCGGAAAGCACGGGGAAATTGTGTATCTTTGTGGGCAAAAGAACAGTAAACATATAATAGAATGAACAGCTCATTTATTATTTCACAAACCAAGCTCAATGTACTACAAGAACGTGTCTGTAGTCCGATAAAATATCTTTGCTCCAAAATCGACTCTGCAACCCCGCTATGGGATGGCCCCGTCAAGATGTGTCAGCAGATTGAAGATGACCGGTTTGCTGTAGATACCGTTGTTATGGAAGCTAAAAAACGCGACGGATTCTTTAACGGCATTAACGCACCCCGCTTATATCATGCCATTCTATGTCGTGTTTATATCATTCTTTATTATCTTCATCATGATGACCCCTCCTTTCAGGAGATTGTTTTCCGGAGGTTAAAAAAGAACATGGGAGTGTACAATGACGTTCACCTAAAAAACATCAACGAACAAATAGACGAAATACTAGCCCAGGAGGAGTTGCTGAAGAAACTGAGGGAAGAAGAGAAGAAACCTGTAAAGCCCGTATTCGCCTATGTTACTCACAACAGGAACGAGATGGACCATCTCTACATAGAATATAGCGAGGAGGAACTGTTCCGCGGGATGAGTGGCGTGATCAGAAACCTGGCCAAGGAGTATGGTACAAATCAAGACGAAGCCAATGTGTGGTATAATGCCAAGCTCGTGGTAAAAACACTTCGGAGTATCCCTCGGCCGGAACTTCTCATTGAACGTGCTGCCATAGCTCTGGTGGAAGGGCAGATGTATAACGGATACGAAGGCTCGCAGATCATTCTTCTCTGCGCCTATGCGATGATATGCTCGTCGAAGAACAATGAGTATTTCGATGCTTTTATTAAGAAAATGGAAGACATGAGTTCTGCTCCCACCGATTTGCAGACGATACAGAGAAGTGTTAGATACGTGAAGAAGTGGGTGGATGAGCATCCTGTAACGGACGGCAATGACTACATCGGAGAACCGTCAGAGCCCAACGAGACCTACAGCAGTGCCGACATCGAGCGAATCAGAAAGCAAATCGTCGAGCAAGAAAGTGCGGAGCGTAAGAAGTTGCAGCAGGATATTTCGGTATTAAAGCAGGAAAACTCAGAACTGAAGACGTGGAAAGAAAAGCTGGAACTCCAGGTGCAGGAACTGACTAAAGAGAACGAGAGGTTGCATAATTCATCAAGTCCGGATGATGAAATGACAATAGAACTGCTCACCCACCTCTTCTACAAAGATGAAACGGAAGCCAAAAAGTTTTTTGACTATGCCAAGGGGAAAGAAGACGGAGAAATTACAGAGAAAGTAAAAGAATTAAAGGACCAGAACAAAATTTCATCAAAATCGTATAAACGAGACCTGTGGCGAATCATGCATGCTTCTAAGCTGTATAGTTCGACCGAAGAGAACTGGAACCATTATTTTAGAACTCATTAAAGGGTTAGAAAGCATAGCATAGAATCGCAGCTTTTTCGTTTGTGTAATTTGCGTAATTTGTGCGAAAGGAACAGTTAGTTATTTATTTATTTGTATTTATTTGCGCAAAGGAATAATTACCTAATAAAAGTTTTTTCATTACCTATTTCTGCCTAATTTTGCAGCCAAAGAACTGTGCGTTCCTTGGCTGCTTTCATTTTATGACGGCTGGTAAACCTGGGCGCGGTTTTCACACTAAAGAAAACAGAATATATAAAATAAGGTAAGGTTATGACAATAGCAGAACGTAAACAAAGATTGTATGATGCTACGCACCAGGGTGCAGACATCATCAGGATTTCTCACTCGGGCGCAGCCTCAGTGATTGGCACGAACAAGAAGTTTTCCATCCGTGACGAGAAGGATCCGTCGGCCTGCGTACAGTCTCCAAAAGAAAGTCGCACAACATACGCGGTGAAAGACTATGGCATGTCGGGTCGTGAGTCGTATATGGACCCCATAGCCTTCTATATTTTCACGCAAGGCATGAATCCCCAAACCGACTTCATGCTGGCCCTCGAACAGCTGGAGCATCAGTTCGGCTGTGCTGACATGCTCTCACGCCAGGACAATCGCTATGAGTTCCAGCAGTATGCTGCCACGGACGAAACCCGCAAGCAAGGCTACGGCATAGACCCAATGGAAAGCTATACCAACAAGGGCGTGGAGTTGTGGGGACTGGGCGTTAAGACTGAAACACTTCAACAGTTGGGTTGGAAGCAGTTGAAGAGCTTCTGGTGGTACAATAGCGAAAAGGATACTGTCTATCAGTTGACAGCTACTAACAACTATCCCATTTTTGCACAGCAGTGCGAGTATTATGACGAGGCACAGAAGCGACACGACGTATTCTATAAGGTTTACCAGCCCTTTGAACCCGACAAAAGCCGACGCTTTCGCTATCTCGGAAATGTACGACCCAAATACATTTTCTGCTTAGATGCTGTGAAACGCTTTGTGCAGGACCATCAGGGAGTTAAACTTAACGAGGTGCTTGTGGTGTCGGGCTGCAGCGACTGCGTTAATGCTTGGGCGATGGATTATCCTGCGGTGTACAGCAAGAGCGAGACCGACGGCAGTATGCCCGCTATCCTCAAGGCACTTGAACCGTTGGCAGAACGTGTCATACTCATCCCCGACATTGACGATACGGGTATGCGCGAGGGCAAGCGCTTGGCACTCGATTATCCTCAGCTCTATACGGCATGGATGACGCCGGAGGACATGGGCGGACTGACCGACAACCGTGGCCATCTGAAAAAAGACCTCAAGGACTATCGCAGCCTGCATCCTACCCAGTGGGACATGCAGCAGCTCATCAGTCGTGCCATACAGAGCCGCATCTATAAGAAGAATTTCGACAAGAAGGGCAACTTTACGGGCTATTCTCTGATGCCGGCCAACATCTACTATTACCTCTGGCTCAGAGGCTACTGCGTACGCCGTGACGACGAGCGTAATTTGCCCGAATATATCTATATTCAGAAAAACGTCGTAAGTCGTGTGGCGGCAGATGCAGTGTGCAATGCCCTGATGGAAGACTGCCGAAGGAATGGACTACCCATCGATGTGCAGAACATGCTCAGCACGACACATGCACTGCCCACCGAGAAAAAGAGCTTTCTCTATCGCGTCAAGGAACTTGATTTTACCAAGGCCACACTCGAGTCACAATGGTTCTTCTACAAGAACGGATTCGTCGAGGTGACGGCCGCCAACATCAAGTTCCGCCACATGAATGAACTATCTGGACGCTATGTGTGGGCAGATAGCATCATTCCGCACAACATCCGAGTTCTTGGCGACCTGTTCACCATAGAATATCGCGATGAAAAGCCATACGTCGAAATTACCGACGAGGGGCGTAAAAGTAATCTGCTGACTCTGCTTTGGAACACCTCACGACTGCACTGGCGAAAGACCGACGAGCAGGGGCTGGCACTGACGGCAGAGGAGGAAGCAGAGGAGCATCTGTGCATGTATGCCAAGCTGGTCAACCTGGGCTACCTGTTCTATACCCACAAGATTCTTTCCGAAGCCTACCTTACGTTGTTCTTAGACTACAAAAAGGGAAATACAGTCAGCGAGGCGAACGGTGGTTCGGGAAAGTCAACGGTGCTGAAATTCGTGGAGCACGTGACAAGCAACAAAACCATTCGCTCCTACAACACCCGTCTCTTCGACAGCCAGTTCTTCTTTGCCGGAGTTCACGAAGCGCACGACCTGCTCATTCTCGACGAATGTGCGAAAGACGTGCCGTGGGCCTATCTGAACAATGCCGTCACCGATTCGCTGACCGTCGAGGATAAGAAGAAGAATCCCGTGACCATCCCCTTCGCCAAGTCACCGAAAATAGTGGCCGCCACCAACCACGTTGTCAAGGACGAATCGCCCAGCATCCAGCGCCGCCAGTGGCCCATCACCTTTGGCGATTTCTACCACCACCAGACACGCCAGAATGACTATCGCGAAGAACGCACCGTAGCCGACACTTTTGGTCGTACCCTCTTCGGACCAGATTATCCCGAAGAGGACTGGCAACCAGACCTCAACCTGATGATGCAATGCGTGCGTCTCTATTTGTCGCTGCCCAAGGGTAAGAGGAAGGTAATACCGCCTACGAAGGGTATCGAACAGCGTATCGACCAAGCTATCATGGGCGACCGATTCCAGGAAACGGCAGAAAGCCTGCTGTTCCCAGGCAGCGAACTGATGGACCAGAAAGTGCTGCAGAGCGACATGATGGCAGCCTTTGCACGGGAAGGCTATCAGGTGTCAAGTGCAAAGATGCTCACTCAAAAACTCAAGGCCTTCTGCAACTCGCAGGGCTATGTATTCAATCCGGCAACAGTAACCCATAAGGACAAAGATGGCGAGACATGGCAGTGTAAGGTACAAAAGGATGGACATCAGGTGCTGATGACCTGTTACTACATCCAGTCGGCACCGATACAGACGACAGAGCCTGAGCTTGATTTCTCTGGTGAAGACGATCCTCCATTCTGATTGTGGCCCATGCAAGGTTTAAGGTTTAGATTAAGATAACGGTTTCTATGTTAAATCCATTGTGCTCCTCAAAAAAGCACGATGGATTTATTTTCGTGGTTTTGATCTTATAAAGTTAAACCTTCATTATTCTATCGTTGGTTTTAGCTCTGATAATCAGCTTTATAGAAGAGATTTCTGCAGGTTTATAATCGGTTTATGTATGGTTTATCATTGGTTTATCTATTGACGGATTGTTTCTGCTCAACTCCAGTACTTCCACATAGGCAGTGTTGCTGCATCCTCTAATACCTATGAGCCGATGGAATTCTTGCTGCGAAGCCTTCCATCACTTTTTACATGGCTTTCGAAATAGTGTTGGAAGGCTTCGTAAAAAATGGGGCTTTTTGGCATTGAATATGTAGCAGACCGCAATAGCATTATTTAACACTTAAATCGTTGATTTTCAGCAAAATAATTGCAGAAATATTTGGATAATTCAGATAATTTTCGTAACTTTGTACCATATTAAAAAGCGGGAAGCGGCCACCCGGTGTAGTTGGTTGCATAATAGTTTAATACCATGAAATCTTTTTAAAACTATGGCATTAAAAATCAAAGCGAAGGAGAAGAAGCTTAAGTTCTCCAAGGACGGTCCCGAAGTGTACCGT
>JAEEGL016932427.1_pt1 | contig 13347 bp, 17 predicted proteins | sample 9134231 | NCBI WGS metagenome assembly JAEEGL01 (sample SAMN16246548, study PRJNA631951) | gut metagenome | biome: gut microbiome; feature: rumen; material: fiber-attached | host: Bos | place: Iran: Karaj | collected 2018-10 | reverse complement strand
GATGCATTATTATGTATGATTAAATAAAGCACAAAGGAGGAATGAGTCGTATGAATTTAATCGATAAGATTAATAAGAAACAAATTAACCCTAATGTTCCTGAATTTCAAGTAGGAGATACAGTTAGAGTTGATGTTAAGATTAAAGAAGGTAAAAGAGAAAGAATTCAAGCTTTTGAAGGAATTGTAACTGCTCGTAAGGGTGGAAGCGTTTCTGAAACATTTACTGTAAGAAAGAAAAGTGGAAGCGTTGGTATTAACAGAGTTTTCCCAGTTAATAGTCCACTAATTGACAAAATTACAGTTGTTAAAAAGGGTAAAGTTAGAAGAGCAAAACTTAACTTCTTAAAGACTATTACAGGAAGTTTCAAAATTAAAGAAAGAAATTAGGTTGTTAACCTAATTTTTTATTAAAAAGAAAGGAATACTTATGAAGAAATTTTGGGATTCAATTAAAGATTATGTTTTTATAGTAATAATAGTAATTCTATTAAGAATATTTATTATTGATCCTGCTATTGTAAGTGGATCTAGTATGGATTACACACTAGAAGATGGTCAAATAGTACTAGTTAATAAGTATTTATATAGATTTACTGATATAAAGAGATTTGATATAGTTGTTGTTAAAAATTCAGAAGATAATGATAAGATTATTAAAAGAGTAGTAGGTCTTCCTGGAGAGAGAATTAGATATTCTATAGAAGAAGATAAAGATGGAAATAAAGTTGGTATTCTTTATATTAATGATAAAGCTATAGAAGAAAAATTCTTAGATAAAAATGATAAATTAAATACCTGTACATACCATGCTGATATTTGCGAAAATGAAATAACTATTCCAAATGGTGAATATTATGTTATGGGTGATAATAGACTTGTATCTAAGGATAGTAGATATTTTGGTACATTTACTAAGAAGGAAATAGTTGGAAGAGTTAGATTTAGATTAACTCCATTTAAAAAATTTGGATTTATTGAGAAGTAATAATTGTATTAATTATTACTTTTTTTATGTTATAATATAAATTGTAGGATAGGTGAATATCATGTATAAAGTTTTATATAACAAAAAAATTAGTTCTGCATCATATGAGATGGCTGTTGAAGCACCTCTTGCTATTAAGAATGCTTTACCTGGGCAATTTGTCATTGTTATGGCAAAAGAAGATAGTGAGAGAATTCCTTTAACTATATATGATTATAATAAAAAGAAGGGCATTTTATATTTAATATATCAAGTAATTGGTGCATCTACTGAAGAATTATCTCATGTTAAGGATGAGATATTTAGTGTGACTGGTCCACTTGGTAATCCAAATGAAATATGTAAAAATCCAGTTGAGTTTGAAGGTAAAAGAATTATATATGTTGCTGGTGGTGTTGGTATTGCACCTGTTTATCCTCAAGTTAAATATCTAGCACAATTAGGTTTTAAAGTTGATGTTATTTATGGTGCTAGAACAAAAGATATGTTATTAATTAGAGATAGAATAGATGGAGTAGCATCTAGAGTTTATTATGCTACTGATGATGGTAGTTATGGTTATAAGGGATTTGTTACTGATGTTCTTGAAACTAGAATTGATAATTATGATATTTGTGTAGCTATTGGTCCTGTTATAATGATGAAAAATGTATGTGAACTTACTAAGAAGTTTAATATGAAAACAATAGTTAGTATGAATCCATTAATGGTTGATGGTAGTGGTATGTGTGGTGCTTGTAGATGTGAAGTAGAAGGAAAGCCTAAATTTGCATGTATTCATGGACCTGAGTTTGATGGACATAAAATTAATTTTGATATTGCTCTTAAAAGAATGAGTATTTATAAAGAAGAAGAAAAAGTTAAATGGGAACAAATGAAAGAAAGGCTTAAAGATTAGGTGAGTAATATGGATGAAAAAGTAAAAACTAAAGTTCAAGATCCAAATCTTAGAGTTAATAATTTTGATGAAGTTGAACTTGGATATGATGATAGTTCTGCTTTAAAGGAAGCTAATAGATGTTTGCAATGTAAGAATCCTAGATGTATGACTGGGTGTCCTGTTAATATTGCAATTCCTAAATTTATAAATGCTATTAAAGAAAATGACTTAAAAAAAGCATATGAAATAATATGTGAATCATCATCTTTAAGTGCTGTTTGTGGAAGAGTATGTCCACAAGAAAAACAATGTGAGAAGATGTGTGTTAAAGGTCTTAAGGGAGAAGCAATTTCTATTGGTTCTCTTGAAAGATATGTAGCTGATAATGCTATTAAAAATAACTATGTTTCTTTAAAGAAAAAAGAAAAGAATGGTAAAAGAGTTGCTATTGTTGGATCTGGTCCTGCTGGTCTTACTTGTGCAGGTGATTTAGCAAGAGAAGGTTTTGATGTAACTATCTATGAAGTTTTACATAAAGCTGGTGGCGTTTTAACATATGGTATACCTGAATTTAGACTTCCTAAAAGAATTGTTCAAAGAGAAGTTGATAATTTAATTAAATTGGGTGTAACTATTAAAACAGATGTTCCGGTTGGAAATGCAATTACTCTTGATGATTTGAGTCATGAATATGATGAAGTATTTGTATGTTCTGGAGCAGGTCTTCCTAAATTTATGGGTATTCCTGGTGAAAATGCAAATGAAGTATTCTCTGCTAATGAAGTGTTAACAAGAATTAATTTAATGTCTTCATATAAAGATGATAGTACAACACCAATTAAAAAAGCTAAAAAGGCATATGTAATTGGTGGAGGTAATGTTGCTATGGATGCTGTTAGATGTTTAAGACGTCTTGGAATTGAAGCACATTTAATGTATAGAAGAGGTGAAGATGAATTACCAGCAAGAAAGATGGAAGTACTTCATGCTAAAGAAGAAGGAGTAATATTTGATTTACTTCAAAACCCAACTAAAATACTAACTGATGAAAATAATAGTGTAGTTGGTATGGAAGTTGTTAATATGAAACTAACCGAAGTTAAGGAAGATGGTAGACGTGGTGTAGAAGAAGATACCTCTTCACTTCATAAAGTAGAGTGTGACATGATAGTTATGGCACTTGGTACAAGTCCAAATCATGAAGCACTAAAAGGAAGCAAAATTGCTCTTGATGATAAGGGCTTAATAATTACTGAAGGCACAAAAACTAATTTAGATAATGTTTATGCCGGAGGAGATGCTGTTAGTGGCGCAGCAACTGTAATACTTGCTATGGAGGCAGGTAAAAAGGCCGCTAAAGAAATAATAGAAAAATATTTAAAAGAGGAATAAAATGAAAATTAATTATGTAACTGGAAATGAACTGAAAGTTAAACTAGCATGTAAGGTATTTAATAGTCTTGGAATAGAAGTAGTTCAAAAGAATATAGAAACTCCAGAAATACAATCTATGGATTGTAAGGAAGTTGCTGAATATTCTGCTGTATATGCTGCTAATCTATTAAATGTTCCAGTTCTTAAAAATGATTCTGGATTTTGTATAGAAGAGTTAAATAATTTTCCAGGAGCACTTGCTAAATATGCTGAAGCCTCTCTTGGAGCAGAAGGAATCATTAAATTACTTGAAGGAAAAGAAAATAGAAATTGTTATTGGGTAGAAGTGTTATCATACTGTGAGCCTGGTAAAGAACCAGTATCATTTACTTCATATACCTATGGAACTATATCAGATAAAATAGTTCTTGGAAGAGGATATGAATATGATAAGATATTTAAACCACTTAATGATGATAGGACTTTTTCAACAATGAGTGAACAAGAACAAATTGATTATTTTGATACTGATGCTTATGTGAAACTTGCAGAGTATTTAAAAAATAAAAAGGCTTAATGCCTTTTTTATTATTATATGGTATAATGTATTTAAGGTCGTGATTGTTATGAATCAAGAAAAGATTGGTAATTTTATTAAAGAACTTAGAAAAAAGAATAATCTTACTCAAAAAGATTTAGCTGAGAAATATGGCGTTACATATCAAGCTGTTTCTAAATGGGAAAATGGATTAAATTTACCTGATGTTTCTTTAATTAGAAAAATGTCTAAAGATTTCAATGTAAGTGTAGAAGATTTATTAGATGGTAAAAGTAGAAATAATAATAAAAAGAAGATGATTGTATGTACTTTAGTATCTTTTTTAATAATAATTATAGTTATAAGTACAACTGCTCATAATAAAAAGCCATCTTTTGATTTCAAAACAATATCAACAACTTGTAGTGAATTTAAAGTATCAGGAAGTCTTGCATATGATAAAGATAAATCATCAATATATATTTCAAATATAAATTATTGTGGTGGTGATGATAATACTGTATATAAGCAAATTGAATGTAATTTATATGAAACAAATAATAAAATAAGCAGTTGTCAATCTGAAGGTGATGTAACTTTAGAAGAATATTTAAAAGATGTTAAATTAAATATTAATAATTATGCACAAACATGTAAGAATTATACTGATGATAGTTTATATCTTGAAATAAAAGCAACTGATGGACTTAAAACTACATCATATAAAATACCATTAAGTTTAAATAATAATTGTCCTGAATAACTCAACTAATTGTTGAGTTGTTTTCAACTATAAAGTTATTTATAATATATAATATATTTGATAATATTTATCTAAGAGGTGAAAAGTATGAAAAATAATGTACGTTATATAATTGCATTTTTACTAATTGCAGTAGGAATTTTAATATTATTATTTTCAAATAATGATGGATTAGAAAAATTACCTAAACCTGAAATAACTGGAGGAGAAAGAGGAACATTTGGTATTGATAAAAATATAAATGAAGAAACTATTGATAAATATTTAAATAGAAGTGATTCAGTTTATAGAGATATGAGAATGCTTAAAGATCCAGTTAATTATGAAGCAATTGGCGGAGATTCTTATCTATCTGGATTTGTTAAGGGATTTGAAGTAGTTCCTTATCCATATTTAACTGAGGTTAAAGGTTTACCTCCAGAAGTTGGTGAAGCATACAATGGAAAAACATTATTTACACAAAATGAAGATGGAACTTATAAAGCTAATTATATAGAGTCTATGGAAATATTAGAGTATTATTTTCCAAAAGATAAAGTTATATTTTTGATGTGCGGTGCTGGAGGATATGCTGGTATGACAAAGACTTGATTAATATCACTTGGATGGGATGAAAATAAAATATATAATGTTGGTGGTTATTGGAACTACAATGGTGAAAATAATGTTCAAGTTAAAAAAATAATTAATGGTAAAACAACATACGATTTTTGGAAAGTAATTTATCATGATATTGATTTTAATAATCTAACAGAGGTTAATTAATATGTTTAAGAAGTTTGTTTTAATAATTTCATTATTATTCTTATTTTGTGGATGCGAAAAGAAAATGAATCAAGATGATGATATTGAAAGAATACATCTTGAAGATAAATATTATAATAAAGGAGACTTTATTAAAGTAGAAAGTAATGATTTAAAAGATGAAAACTATGTATTATTTATATACAATAGTTATTGTAGTTTTTCAGTTCCGTGTGATGATATATTTGATAGTTTTATGAAAAAATATGATATAGATTTTTTATCTATGCCATTTGATAAATTCAAAGAAACTAAATATTATGGTACTGTTAAATATGCTCCTTCAATTATAATATTTGAAAAAGGTAATATAATAGCATACCTAGATGCTGAAAGCGATGAGGATTTAAATAGATATCAAGATACAACTGCATTTGAAGAATGGATGAATAAATACGTATTTTTTACTAAATAAGGAACTATTAATAGTTCCTTTTATTATGATATAATAAGTGTGGTGATAATATGAATAGTAAAGATTATTTAGGAAAAATAGTTAATGTTAAAATAGATAGACCTTTTGGAAGTAAACATCCAAAACATGGTTTTATATATCCTGTTAATTATGGATATGTGCCGGGTACTATAAGCGGTGATGGTGAAGAGTTAGATTGTTATGTACTTGGTGTTTTTAAACCACTTGAAGAATTTAATGGTAAATGTATTGCTATTATTCATAGAACTAATGATAATGACGATAAATTAATAATTGTTCCCGAAGGTAAAGAATATAGTGATGATGCTGTTGATGCATTAGTTGAATTTCAAGAACAATATTTTGAGCATGTTATTATAAGATAGGTGAAAATGAAAAATATTAGTTTATATATTCCTAAACTGGATGATTATTGGTATGAAGAGAAAATAGAATCTCAAAAAGAAACAATGAGTTATAACGCTGGTTATAATGTTTCTTATTATGGTTATCATTATGATACTGGATGTATAGATTTTCCTAGTAGTAGATGGATGGAAGTATATAATAAAAGAATTCAAGAAAATAGATTTTTTGCATACATAAAAGATAATGATACAAATGAGTTTATCGGATATGTTAATTATCAATTAAATGATGGAAGATATGAATGTGGAATATTACTTGAACACAAATATAGAGGACTTGGATATTCTAAAAAAGCTTTAGAGTTATTAATAAAAGAAGCAAGAAAAAATGGAATAAAAGAATTATATGATAATTTTGAAATAGATAGAGGAAATACACTTTCATTATTTGAAAGTGTTGGCTTTAAAATATATAAAAAAGAGAAATGGTTAAAGTTTAATAAATATGTTGATGGAGTAATTGTTAAAATAGATTTAAATAATAAAAATGAATTAAGAGAAAAATATAAAAATATTAGAAAAAATATTCTAAATAAAGAAGAAAAATCAAAAGAAATTACAAATAATATTATTAATACAGAAGAATATAAAAAGTCTAAGATAATTGGTATATATTATAGTTTAGATAGTGAAGTTAATACTAAGTATTTAATTGATAAATCTTTAAATGATAAAAAAATAGTATGTTTACCAAAAGTTATAGATAATGATCTTGTATTTTATAGGTATGATAAAAATAATAAATTATTAAAAAGTAGTTTTGGTGTTTTAGAACCGGTTAATAATGAAATAATCTCAAAAAATGACATTGATCTTATGATAGTTCCAGGAATATGTTTTGATAAAAGCAATAATAGAATTGGTTTTGGAAAAGGATATTATGATAGATATTTAGGAGGCACTAATATATATAAAATTGGAATTTGTTTTGAAGAGCAATTATTAAAAGATGATTATATATTAAGTGAAGAAAATGATATTAAAATGGATAAAATAGTATACTAGATTGTATAATTGCTGATATTTTTAATATTTTCAATTATTGTTTTGATATAATTATAATAGCTAAAAGGAGAATAATAATGACTATACTTGGAATATGTGATAGTTTAGAAGTATTAAAAGTACTACAAATAGTTCGTACAGTTATTACTATTATTAAAATTGTTGTTCCAATTTTATTACTTTTAGCATGCACAATAAGTTTTGTAAAAGCAGTTAAAAATGATGATGAACTTGATAAAGTAAAAAAAGGAATTGTATCAAAAGTAATTGCTGCGATGCTTATATTCTTTATACCAACATTTGTTAATATGATTGGTAAGATGGCATCTGTTGATACAAGTGAATTTGCAAAATGTATTCAAAATTCTACGGATGAAAAAATAGAAGAAATACAAGGAGATAGGGCAGAAGAATACTTAGAAAGATTAAGAGAATCATTATCTCTTGCTGATTATAGTGAAGCATATAGTATTATTAATAAATTAAAAGATTCTGAAAGAAAGAATCAACTAATTGAAAGATTAAATATATTAAAATCATATGTTGATTTAAAAGATGAAATATATAAATTAGCTAAAAATTATGATTCAAAAGCAGCTAAAACTTTATATGAAAAAGTAAATGCTATTAGCGATGAAGTTGTTAAAGAAAAACTTCTTGCTGTTTTAGAAGAAGCAGGAGTTGGAAAACCATTAAATGTAGCTGCTGGTTCTAGTGTTAAAACATATAAAGGAATGAAATATTTTGAAATAATGCCTGAAGATGCTACTACTAGAATGCCACTTGTTATATATTTAGTTGGGGGAAATCCACATGGAGTATTTAATAATGTAGAAGGTGCAATTAAGAAAAATGAACCTGTTAAAACAATATTAACAGGAGATGCATATAAATATGAAAAGTTTATTTTAATCTATCCTGATTATACTGCTAATAGTACTAAGTCATTTCAAGAAGTAAAAGAATTAATTGATCATGTTGTAGAAGAATATAGTATTGATCAAGATAGAATTATAGTAACAGGAGTATCTAATGGTGCTGTTGCAACATATTGGTTGGGATATACTTATCCTAATTATTTCTCAGCTGTAGTTCCTTTATGTGGGCCAGCATATGATTACACACCACCAAATAGTGGTTATACTTTGATGAAAGATTATCAAAATACAAAAGCTGGTTCTTTTGTTTCTACTTCATTATGGTCTATGACTGCCGGTAGATATGACTTCGGTAATTATGAAAAGAAGGCACAAGAATTAAATAAAAAGATACATGCAATAGATCCAAATGCTAAAGCATTATATTCATTTAAAGCAGATGAATTTACAAATGTATTAAGGTCAGAATTAGGCAAAGAACCATCAAAAAAACCTAGTGTAGCAATTTACCAGCATTGTACAATAACGGTATATTATAGTGTCCCAGAATTATGGGAATGGATGTTAAAACAATAAAAAGGAGAGTGATAATATGAAGAAGAATTTATTAATAATTATTATTTCAATAGTAATAGTGGTATGTGTAGTACTTGGCGTAGTAGGCTTAATAAATAATAAAAAGCCAAAACCAAATAATGATAACAATAATAATAAAACAAATGTGGTTGAAAAATCAGTAGTTGGTGCTTATGGTAGAAAAGAAATATATTATACAACAAATGAAGATGGTTCAAGAGGAGAAACAGTAGATGAAGATGATGATGGTAAACCAGATTATGTAACTGATTCATTATATCTAAGAGAAGATGGAAGTTTTTACTTATCATATAATAACTTTAATATTAATGAGCCATCAGTAGGAACTTACAGTATTGATAAAGATACTAAAATAATTACTTTAACTGAAACAGTTAGATATGGAAGTGATGCTTGTTTCTATACAGATGGTCTTAAAATATATAAAGCGCAAATAGATGGAAACAAGTTATCTATTACTATTAATTATGAAACAATAATACTAGAAAAAGATTTAATTCCAGCAGAAGATAAAAGTACTAAAGCATACTATGTAACAAATCCAGTAGATGGGCAAACTGCTGAAGGGTGGTCAGATGCTTGGATGAATTGTAGTCTTTTAGAAAAAAAATAAGTAGATTTTAAATCTACTTTTTGTATGTTATAATTAATTAGAAATTGAAAGAGGTAATTAAATGAAATATAGTGATTTATTAGATTCTCATTTTAAATATGGAACAAATAAGAACGATATATTATCTACAATGGGTTATGAAGAAATACTTGAAAATGTAGTTATAGCCCCTTGGTGGAGCCATGATATATTTGATGGATTAGATTTTAAGATAGAAAAAATAAATAATGTAGTTTATAATCTATATAATAATGATGTATCTTTTTCATATTTGGAAATAAAAAGAATTGGTGCTCCTGCTATAATGGATTATATATTATCATTAGGTGTTACCAAATGTAAAAATATAGTATTTTTAGGATCCGCTGGATCACTTGATAATAATATTAAAATTGGGGATATTGTCATACCAGAATATTCTTTATGTGGAGATGGTGCATCTAGGTATTTAAATTCTAACATGGAAGATGAATTTCTAAAAAAAGAATATCCTTCTAAAGATATTACTTCAAGACTAATAAAAATATTAGAAAAAGAAAATATTAAATATCATTATGTACCTAACTATAGTACTGATACAGTATTTGCTCAGTTTTATCATATTGATAAAATAATAGGATTTGGTTGTAAAACAATTGAAATGGAAACAGCACTTTTATTTAAATGCAATGAATTATTAAAAAAGAATGTTACTGCTTTATTTTGTATATCAGACAATACTATAGTAAATAAATCATTATATAGTGGAAGAACAGAAGAAGAAAATAATTATAGACATAAAGTAAGATATGAAATAATACCAAAATTAATTGTAGAATTATTTAAAGAATTGAAGAGGTAATTATGACAGAATTAAGAGATTTATATGATAAATATGGAAATAAAACTGATAAAACATATCATAAAGGCGAGGTTATTCCTTTTGGATTTTATCCTATGGTTGTTATGGTTGTAATTAGAAATTCAAAAGGAGAATTTTTAATGCAAAAAAGAGTTCCATCTAAAGGTGGAGATTGGGGTGTAACTGGAGGTCATCCAAAATCAGGACAAACACCTATAGAAGGAATTATTACTGAAGTAAAAGAAGAATTAGGATTAGATTTTTCACATGAGAATTTTATTGAATATGATTCTGGATGTGATTTAAAAGATTGCTATAAAATGTATTTTGTAAATAAAGATATTGATATTAAAGATATTACTATTCAAAAATCAGAATTAAGTGAAGTAAAATGGTTTAAAATGGATGAACTTAAACATATGGTTGAAACAAAAGAATTAAATGATGATCAAATATCTTGTTTTATTAAAGTATGTAATTATTTAAAAACTCATTAAAAACAAGGGGTGAAATAATATGAATGATTATATATGTAAAATAGCTACACTTGAAGATATAATAAAAAAATATGATTATGAAATAGAACAAGCTACTTATGATAAAGATAATTGGATTATTTGGAAAAGTAATGCAATTGAAAGATATAACAAGAATTTATCAATAACATATATTGGATTATTAAATGGTGTAATCATTTGTGAATGTACTGCTGCTATTGATGCATCAATAGTTCAAAATAGTGAAGGATTAGTAAATGATAAAACTGCATATTTATTCGCATTTAGAACTATAGAAGAATATCAAGGTCAAGGTTATTTTTCTAAACTATTCAAATATATGATTGAAGATTTAAAATCTAAAGGTTATGAGAGAGTTACTTTGGGTGTTGAACCAGAAGAATTAAAAAACAAAGCAATCTATACTAAATATGGATTTACAGAACATATAAAAGATGCAAAAGAAGTATATCCAGATGGAACTATAATTGATGTAGAGTATTATGGTAAAAATTTAAAATAAATCAGATTTCTATCTGATTTTATTATTTTTGCTTTTTTTATTCTATTAAAGTTAATTTAAGATTACTAGAAAATATGTTATAATAAATTTGAAATTTAAAGAGGCACTCGAATGAAAACAATTGATGAAATAAATGAAGATATTTTAAAACTTAGAGAAAATAATCAAAGTGTTAAAGAAATAAGTGATGGCTTTCATACTTTTGGTGAATATATAGATATGAGAAATGCTTACTTTATTGCTTTATGTAATGCATATAGAGAAAGTTCATGGAAATCTAAAAAACATTATGATGAAGAAAATGATCCAATGTTTGATGGTGACTTTATTGCTGGCATTTATACACCAGATGGATTAATTACACAGCATTTAAAACTAAAATATTGGGATGATTTATATGTTCCTGAAATTGAAAGAGCACCACAATATGATGGTTATACACAAGAGGATGTTAAAGCTCATATAAAAAGTTTAAGTTTATAAAAAATGAGGTGAATAAATGAATGAAGGTAAAATAATACAATGGTATCCTGGTCATATGGCTAAGACTAAAAAGGAAATAAGTACTATTATTTCTAATGTCGATATTGTTATTGAAGTAATTGATGCTAGAATTCCATATAGTTCTAGAATACCTGATTTAAAGAAGATTACTAATAATAAACAAAATATTATTGTATTTAATAAGTATGATTTATGTGATAAGAGTGAAACTGATAAATGGATTAATAAATATAAATCACAAGGTAATATAGTAGTAACAACTGATTCAAAGAATACTAATGATTATAAAAAGATAATTGAAGTAGTTAAAAGATTAATGATTGAAGTTAACAATAAAAGAAAGAATAAAGGTCTTCTTCCAAAGAAAGCTAAATGTGTTGTTATTGGAGTGCCAAATGTTGGAAAAAGTACAATCATTAATAGAATAGTTGGAAGAAATGTTGCTGGTATTGGTAATAAACCTGGTGTAACTAAAAATCTAAGTACAATTAGAATAAATGAATATATGGATTTAGTAGATACTCCTGGTATATTATGGCCTAAGTTTGAAGATCAATTTCTTGCTCTTAATCTTGCTAGTATGACAGCAATTAAAGAAGAAATACTTACTGTTGAAAGTGTTGCTATTCATATACTTAGATTATTAAATAAATATTATAAAGAAATACTTAAATCTAATTTTGGAATAGATGAATATAATGATGATGAAGTAGAAGAGTGTTTTGAGAAAATTTCTAAGTATAAAAACATACCTGTTAATGGTGAAGTGGATTATGAAAAAGTAAGTTTAGTAATAGTAAATTCTATAAAACAAGAGAAAATAAAAGGAATTACATTTGATAGAGTGTAATTCCTTTTTAAAGGGTTATTTTTCTAACATTATTCTATGTAAAAAAATGATAAAAGTCAATAAAAAAATATGCTTTTTTTAAAGTATTTTTTTTTGTAAAAAATTTCTTAAATATTTTCGTTTTTTATGTTTACTTTTTTATTTTTTACTCTTATAATAAATACCCATAAGTGACAAGGAGGAGACATGATTAAAAGCAATTTGCCTGTTATATTATTAAAAAACCTTGTTCTTTTACCTCATCAAGAAGTTAGAGTTGAGATTAAAAGTAGTGTTAGCAAGAAAGTAACAGAAATTTCAAAACTTTACCATGATAGTGAAGTTTTAGTTGTCTGCCCCTTAAATTCTCTTGAAGAGTCTCCTGATGCATCAGATTTACCTAGAATTGGTGTAGTTGGAAAGATTAAAAGTGTTATAGATTTACCTAATGGGAACGTTAGAATTATAATATCTGGTCTTTATAGAGTAAAGGTTATTTCTTATGTAAATTATTCTAATGAAGAAGACATTTTAGATAGTATTATTACTAATATAGAAGTAAATGAAAGTGAAATAGAAACAACTGCTTATAGTAGAAAATTAATGAGTGAACTTGAGCAGTATGTTAATAAAAATCCATTTATTTCAAATTCAATTATGTCTCAATTAAGACCTGGTGTTGAACTTGATAAAATGACTGATTTAATTGGTTCATTTTTAACTCTTTCATTTGATAAAAAATTATCATTAATGTTAGATAGTTCACCTATTAGTAGAAGTAAAACATTAATAAAAGAGATTGCTATTGAAAGTGCAGTTATTGATCTTGAAGGTCATATTGAAACACAAATTAAGAAGAATTTAGATGATT
>JAEEGL014302457.1_pt1 | contig 13347 bp, 10 predicted proteins | sample 9134231 | NCBI WGS metagenome assembly JAEEGL01 (sample SAMN16246548, study PRJNA631951) | gut metagenome | biome: gut microbiome; feature: rumen; material: fiber-attached | host: Bos | place: Iran: Karaj | collected 2018-10 | reverse complement strand
GGAGGATATGTATGTTAACCGCATAAGGGAGCTCAAGGCAATGGGTTACAAGTTCGCGATCCGCAAGCTTGCCGTGCCTGACTTTGAACCGTACAGGAGCATTTTAAGCCTTATGGACTATATCCTTCTCGATCATAAGAAGATAGTCATAGACAAGGCAAAGATATATTTCACCAAGGTTTATCCCGATATCAAGCTGATCGCGGGTAATATCGACAGCCAGGAATCCTTTGATGCACTCAAGGAGCAGGGCGGATATCAGTTCTACGAGGGTGAGTTCTACCGTGTTCCGATAACCAAGGGAAGCACAGAGGTTGCCCCGGTCAAGATCAACTATATCGAGCTTCTTAATACGGTAAACGGTGATGACTTTGACCTGACCAAGGCTGCCGACATAATAGGAAGGGATACGGCGCTTGTTATATCCCTGCTCGAGATGGTTAACCATATGGCCATCAATTCCGAGATCACATCCATCAGGCATGCGGCTGCGATGCTTGGTCAGAGGGAACTCAAGAAGTGGATAACAACGGCTGTTACCAAGCAGCTTTGCGATGATAAGCCCAGTGAGGTTGCCAGGGTATCGCTTCTTCGTGCCAAGTTTGCCGAGAATCTGGCACCCATATTTGAACAGGCAGGCCAGAGTCAGGAGCTGTTCATGATGGGCCTGTTCTCAGTACTTGATGTCATCCTTGGCAAGACGATGGCGGAAGCCCTTGAAATGCTCAAGGTTTCCAAGGGAATTTCCAAGGCCCTTATCGACAGGGAAGGCCCTTACGCCGAGATCTATAACTTCATCCTTCAGTATGAAAGTGCCAACTGGTCAGAGATAGACCGCGTTATGCTTCTCAAGGATATGGATGCCGGAGCGGTGTATGATGCCTATATCGATACCCTCAAATGGTATCGCACGTTGTTTATTAAATAATGCCCGTTTTGCCTTGACAAGAGGGCATAAAACGGGTATATATAGGTGTAGGCGTCTAAGAACGCAATCACAAAACTCAGAACAATAGGAGGAGTTAGGAATGAACAAGACAGAGTTAGTTGATGCTATGGCTAAGAAGGCCGGTATTTCAAAGAAGGATGCTGAGGCAGCAGTTAAGGCTTTCACCGATGTTGTAGCAGCTGAGTTAAAGAAGGGTGGCAAGGTTCAGTTAGTTGGATTTGGTACATTTGAGGTAGCTAAGAGGGCTGCTCGTGAGGGTAGGAATCCTCAGTCCGGCGCTGTTATGAAGATCGCTGCTTCTAAGGCACCCAAGTTCAAGGCTGGCAAGGCTTTGAAGGATACCGTTAACGGCAAGTAATCATTAACGGATTAGATTTTGGAAACAGAGGGCCTTCCGGTTCTCTGTTTTCCTTTTTTAGGGGAAAATCATGAGGCTTGACAAATATCTTAAGGTTTCAAGGATAATAAAGAGGCGCACGGTGGCCAATGAGGCCTGCGACGCGGGAAGAGTGACCATAAACGGGCGTCCGGCCAAGGCTTCGGCTGATGTTAAGGAAGGGGACATACTTGAAGTCATGTTCGGGACCAAACCCGTAAAGGTGGAGGTGCTCTCGGTCAAGGAAACCGTCAGGAAGGAAGAGGCGGCTGAGATGTTTCGGTACCTCTAAATACCTTGACTTGAACTGATTTTATGTTTACAATAAAAATAGCCGGCAGGCTTTGGGGATTTATTAAGGGGTATAACAGATATGGCAAAGAGGAAGGTGGCGTTTAAAAAACGCCGTCAGAACAGGCTGGGAATGATCCTGGTATCTGTGGTGGTGGTCATGCTGTTCGTTGTAATGAGTTTCAGCATGCTATCGCTCAGGAAGAAGAGGGATGCTTACGTCGAGAGGGAGCAGAGCCTTCAGAAGCAGATCGAAATGGAGAATGACCGCGCCGAGGAACTTATTGAATATGAGAAGTACACCAAGACGGCAGCGTATGTCGAGGAAGTTGCCAAGGACAAGCTGGGACTTGTGTACGATGACGAGATAGTATTTCAGGCGGAGGAAAAGTAGAAGCACAGACGTTGATCTGTGCTTTCTTTAATCGGATATGAACAAGGTCACACGGCAGGTATATGAGTATTGTCAAAAGCACGGGCTCCTGAGGGAAGGGATGGGCGTTGTTGCCGGCGTTTCGGGCGGTGCCGATTCTGTATGTCTCCTGCTGATCCTTAAGGAATTGTCACAGGAGCTGAACCTTAAGCTTTACGCGGTACATATAGAACACGGGATAAGGGGCGATGAGTCCAGGGCGGACATGGAGTTTGTAAAGGCATTGTGCGAGAGGCTTGCCGTACCTGTTGCCGTTTACAGCGAGGATGTGCCGAAGCGGGCGGCGGAGCTTAAGATGACCGTCGAAGAGGCCGGCAGATATATAAGATATGAGGCGTTTGATAAGGAGTTAAAGTCACGCGGCGCGGATGTCATAGCCGTAGCCCATCATATGGGTGACCAGGCGGAGACGGTGCTCTTTAACATGATAAGAGGAAGCGGGCTTAAGGGAATGGGCGCCATGGCCCCCGTAAGAGGAAAGATAATACGGCCGCTCCTTGGCATAACAAGAGACCAGATCGAGGCTTATCTTAAGGAAAACAGTCAGGATTTCAGGATCGATTCCACAAACAGCGATACAGGATATTCAAGAAACGGCATCAGGGGACTTGTGGTGCCGGAGCTTGAACGTATAGTAAACGGCGCGGTGAGGCATATCGCGTCCGTATCGGATGAGCTCAGGGAGGCAGATGATTATATAAGGAACATGGCGGACGATGTCAGGAAGAAGGCAGTGTCCGTAAAAGATCCGGACGGGAACGGGAAGGACGGCACATATTACGTGGATATGGACCTTATATCAAAGGAACCGCCCATCATCAGGAGATATGTGATAAGGTCGATCCTTTCGGATATATATTATTCCCATAAGGATCTTGAAGCGGGACATGTAAACGACGTGCTCTCTCTCTCGGACGGACAGAGCGGGCGGAGCGTGACTTTGCCCAAAGGGATCGCTGCAAGGCGGGACGGAAAGCATATCGTGATAGGGAAGTCAGATGATCTTGCCTGCAAAAGAGGTGAGCTTAACCTGCCCCTTAACACGGAAGGCAAGACTTATGTTCCCGGAAAGGGCGAGTTTACGGTAAGCGTTGAGCCCTATGATAAGGAGCAGATTATTCCCGGCGGACTATATACGAAATGGTTTGATTATGATAAAATAGTTGACGGCGTTTTTATAAGGAACCGCAGAGAAGGCGATCATCTTGTCATAGACGATAAGGGATCGGACAAGAAGCTTAAGAATTATCTTATCGATGAAAAGGTTCCGGCGCTTGAAAGGGACGGACTTATACTGCTGGCGGACGGGGCCCATATAATGTGGATCCCCGGCATGCGAATAAGCAGTTATTATAAAGTAACAGATGTTACCAAACGTGTGATGAAGATCGAATATAAAGGAGAGCACAATGGAGCATAAGATAAGCGTATTACTCGGTGAGGAGGAGCTTGATAACAGGATAAGGGAGATGGGCGAGCAGATCAGCAGGGACTATGCCGGAAAGTCAGTCCATCTTATATGCGTCCTGAAGGGCGGAACGTTTTTCATGTGTGAGCTTGCAAAGAGGATCACGATACCTGTTTCAATCGACTTTATGTCGGTATCAAGCTACGGTGATGAAACGGTTTCTTCAGGTATAGTCAGGATCACCAAAGACCTTGACAAGCCGCTGGAAGGAAAGGACGTTATAGTGGTTGAGGATATAATCGACACCGGAAGGACGTTAAGTTACCTGCTGAAGGTGTTAAGGGACAGGAAGCCCGCCAGCGTTAAACTTGCGACAATGCTTGACAAGCCCGACAGAAGGGTTGTTGATGATGTGAACGTTGATTATACGGGTTTTGTCATCCCCGATAAGTTTGTAGTTGGTTACGGACTTGATTACGCTGAGAGATACAGGAATCTGCCATATATAGGCGTTGTTGAGGAGGACTAAGGTGGAAAGGAAAAACAGAGGGATAAGCTTTTACATACTTCTCTTTGTAATGGCTATAATTCTTTATATGATCTGGCGCGGGACGCTGACCCAGAAGGCTGATTATATCTCGCATTCCGAGTTCGAGGCCTATCTCGAGGGAAATGAGATCGCGGCGATAAGCATAGCGCAGAATTCGGAGGTTCCGACGGGTATAGTCCAGATAACACTGCGCAACGGGACATTTAAGCAGATGTTTGCGTCGGATGTAAATGAGGTTGAAAAGGAACTCAGGGAGAAGTTCCCGTCATATACGCTAAGTGATGTCAAGCGTGAGAACTGGTTTGTCGCATACATGCTCCCGAGCCTTGTGGTCGTGGCGGTGATGATATTCATATTCATGTATATGAATTCGCAGAGCGCGGCAGCAGGCGGCGGATACATGATGAATTTCGGCAAGAACCGCGCAAAGCTGGCAGCAGGCGACAATAAGATAACTTTCGATGATGTTGCCGGCCTTAAGGAGGAAAAGGAGGATCTTGAGGAAATAGTCGATTTCCTTAAGAATCCGGCCAAATATAACGAAGTCGGCGCGAGGATACCCAAGGGAGTCATCCTTACGGGCCCTCCCGGAACGGGTAAGACGCTTCTTGCCAAAGCCATAGCGGGCGAGGCGGGAGTTCCCTTCTTCTCGATTTCCGGTTCGGATTTCGTTGAGATGTTCGTAGGTGTCGGAGCTTCGCGTGTAAGGGATCTGTTTGAGGACGCGAAGAAGAATGCTCCGGCGATAGTATTCATAGACGAGATAGATGCAGTGGCAAGACGCCGAGGAACCGGTATGGGCGGCGGCCATGACGAGAGAGAGCAGACATTAAACCAGCTGCTTGTGGAAATGGACGGTTTCGGCGTGAACGAAGGCATAATAGTGCTCGCGGCGACGAACCGTATCGATATACTCGATCCCGCGATCTTAAGACCGGGACGATTTGACCGCCGTATAGGCGTCGGATCTCCCGATGTTCAGGGCAGGGAAGACATACTCAAGGTACATTCCAAGAATAAGCCTCTTGCGGAAGATGTGGATCTTGAGCAGATAGCAAGGACAACGGCAGGCTTCACCGGAGCCGATCTTGAGAGCCTCATGAATGAAGCCGCAATACTGACGGCGAAGCAGGGACGCAGGTATATAACCCAGGAAGATGTCAAGGCTTCGTTCGTTAAGGTCGGTATCGGAGCCGAGAAGAAGTCAAAGGTGGTAAGTGAGAAGGAGCGCAGGATAACCGCGTATCATGAGTCGGGACATGCGATCCTGTTCCATCTTCTTCCCGATGTCGGTCCGGTCTATTCGGTATCGATAATCCCGACGGGAATGGGCGCGGCAGGATATACAATGCCTCTGCCCGAGCGTGACGAGATGTTCAATACCAAGGGCAGGATGCTCCAGGATATAATTGTTTCCTTAGGCGGACGTGTTGCGGAATCCCTGATCCTTGATGATATAACGACAGGGGCATCCCAGGATATCAAGCAGGCTACCAAGGTTGCCAAGAACATGGTCATGAAATACGGTATGTCCGATAAGATCGGTATCATAAGCTATGATAACGATGATGATGAGGTGTTCATAGGCCGCGATCTTGCGCACAGCACCAGGGGCTACAGCGAGGAAGTCGCAGGCAAGATCGATGAAGAGGTCAAGCGCATAATGACCGAGTGCTACGAAAAGGCCGAGAAGATCATAAAGGAAAACATCGATATACTCCATAAGTCAGCGGAACTCCTGCTTGAGAAGGAGAAGCTTACGAGGGAGGAATTCGAAGCGCTCTTCGCGTAAAAACGCCATGTTTTTGTAGAATATTTACAAAAACGCACCCTCCAATTTGTAATATTTGTGAATTCTAAGTATGGATAATTCCCGGGGGTGGTGCTACTATACACTTGTAACCCCCCAATACATTGTATAGTATAAAAGCTATACCCATAAAAGAAATACCTTCTCCAAAAAAGACAGCATTCGTGAGGCTGTCTTTTTTCTTTATAAGCCATACGGAGAGTCACCCTGAAAGGGGCCGTAAATCTATATATGGTATAATTGGGGATGAAAAGTTCTCTATAATGTGGTATAGTATGTTGAGTTGAAGAATTAATAAGGAGTTCACTTCGATGGATTACAGCCATTTTGGGCCGGACCTCAATAAGAACCTGTATTTGTCGACTTTGAAGCCGGTCCTGAACAAGAAAGCGTTGTTCGCTGATTATACATCGGACTATGTTTATCCTGCGGAACCCAACCCTTACGGTAAGGTGGACCTAAGGTTCAGGACGTATAAGAGCAACGTTGACCATGTATTCCTCATCTGTAACGGGCAGAGATGTCTGTGTGAGAAATACGAATCGGAAGACAATTTTGACTATTATCATTATACGGTCCAGCTCGATAATGATCCCATAAGGTATTATTTTGAAGTGGTCTGCGGCAACCAGATGTGCCGTTATGACTTAAGGGGTGTGGTCAGCCGCGCTGAAGAAGCGTATTATTTTACGGTGCGGCCGGGCTTTAAGACACCTGAATGGGCTAAGGGCGCGGTAATGTACCAGATCTACGTTGACAGGTTCTGTAACGGCGATCCGTCAAACGATGTACTTTCCCATGAATACAATTATATAGGAGACCATACCGTGCGTGTTGAGGACTGGTACAAGTATCCTGCGACCATGGGCGTAAGGGAGTTCTATGGCGGCGATCTGCAGGGTGTCATCAACAAGCTTGATTACCTGGCGGGGCTCGGGATCGATGCCATATACTTCAATCCGCTGTTCGTCTCGCCCTCGAACCATAAGTATGATATCCAGGATTATGATTATATAGATCCGCATTTTGGCAAAATAGTAAAGGATGAGGGGCGTCTTCTCGATGAGCACGAGTATGAAAACAGGAACGCTCAGAGATATATAAGCAGAGTCACAAGCCGTGAGAATCTGGAAGCCTCGAATGAACTGTTCATACGGCTTATTTCCGAGTGCCACAGGCGCGGTATCAAGGTGATCCTTGACGGAGTGTTCAATCACTGCGGATCGTTCAACAAATGGCTGGACAGGGAGAGGATATACGAGGAGGCCCCGGGTTATGCCAAGGGTGCCTATGTATCCGCAGACAGCCCGTACAGGGACTATTTCAGGTTCAATAATGAGCATGCATGGCCGTATAATAATACTTATGACGGCTGGTGGGGGCATGATACGCTTCCGAAGCTTAATTACGAAGGCTCGCGCAGATTATATGACTACGTACTTTACATAGGACGCAAGTGGGTTTCACCTCCGTACAACGCGGACGGATGGAGGCTCGACGTGGCTGCGGACTTAGGGCATTCGCAGGAGTTCAATCATCAGTTCTGGAAGGATTTCAGGCGTGTTGTAAAGGAGGCAAATCCCAATGCCATCATCCTGGCCGAGCATTACGGGGATCCGTCATCCTGGCTTCACGGAGATGAATGGGATTCCGTTATGAATTATGATGCGTTCATGGAGCCGGTAACGTGGTTCTTAACGGGCATGCAGAAGCATTCGGATGATTTTCGCTGGGATATGCTTGGAAATGCGGATGCGTTCTTCGATATGATGAAATACAACGGTGCCAAGATGTCGGGACCTTCTCAGGCGGTTGCGATGAATGAGCTCAGCAACCATGACCATTCGAGGTTCCTTACAAGGACTAACAGGGTTGTCGGAAGAGTCAATGACAAGGGGCCTGAGGCGGCTAACCATGGTGTCAACAAGGCCGTTATGAGGGAAGCCGTGCTCATTCAGATGACCTGGCCCGGTGCGCCTACGATATATTACGGAGATGAGGCGGGGCTCTGCGGGTTCACCGATCCGGATAACAGGAGGACATTCCCGTGGGGGCGCGAGGACTGGGAGATGATCGACTTTCACCGTGCCATGATAAGGTTAAGGAGGGAAAATCCTGCATTGAAGACGGGGTCCCTTCGGAGGATACATAAGGATTATAACGTTATCGCATACGGACGGTTCACGCGCAGGGACAGGTACGTAATAATCGTCAACAATAACGAACATGATACCGACGTTGAAATGAAGATAAGCTACGAGCTGGGTGTTCCGAGGGATATACGTCTTAAGACCCTTATGTATACGGACTGTGACGGCTTTTCCACGGATTCATGGGAATATGCCACCGACGGTGCAAAGCTCCACGTGCATATGGGCAGGACGAGCGCCATGCTCCTTAAGGTGATCTGCGGGGAAGGAAGATAAATATGCGAAGCATGGAATTTAAAATGGAAAGACCGGGTATTATCAGTGTCGGTGAAAAGGTTACCGTTACCGAGGGCGTACTGCCGACCAGCTGGTATTATACGATAGATCCCTCAAGGGCAATGTCAGGTAATTACGGCCTCCGTGAGCGGCTTAAGTCATTCGAGGGGACCGTAGCCACGATAGAAGAAAAGCCTCAGGGATATTATGTGATCGTGGAATTCGATGAATGAGCGCTGTTCTTATAAATTTGAACAATTTATGGAAAATAATGGTTGCATTCTTGGAAGAATACTGATAAAATACTTTTTGCGACTGTTGCAGTGATGGATTAAACGGCAGCAGGAAACACGGGTAATGCGCCCAGATAGCTCAGCTGGTAGAGCAGAGGACTGAAAATCCTCGTGTCACTGGTTCGACTCCGGTTCTGGGCACTTGCTTGCAGGTGTGGTTCAATGGTAGAACACCAGCCTTCCAAGCTGGTAACGTGGGTTCGATTCCCATCACCTGCTTTTGGAAAATTTTAAAGCCAGGGTCCTTGCGGTTCCCGGGCTTTTTTTGTCCAAATTTTCGGGTTTGGATGAGGTAAGGTCTCTCCTTAAAAGAGAGTTAATTTGGAAGTTATGGAAAAGATAAGAGAAAAGAAACTGTTCGGAACAGGGCAGTTTTACAAAAAAGCATTAGCGATAGCGATACCCATAATGCTGCAGCAGCTCATACAGAATCTGGTATCCCTGATAGACAACTTTATGGTATCGGGTCTTGGCGACGTTTCGATGTCCGGTGTAAACGTTGCGGGACAGGTACTGTTTATCTTCATGGTATATTTAAATGCCATATGTATGACCGGAGGGATATTCCTTACGCAGTTTTACGGAGCCAAAGACAGGGAAGGCATGAAACAGGCTTTCCTGTTTAAGCTTGTCATGGGTCTCGTGGCTGCGATCCCCTATTTTCTTGTCTGTATAGTATTCCCGAGAAGGGTACTGTCACTTATGCTAATAGGGAATACACAGGCAGATATGATACTGGATGAAGCCGTGAGATATATAAGGATAATGTTCTTCATCGGGATCCCGATGACCGTATCCATGTGTATCGCCAGTTCCTTAAGGGACATGGGCAAAGTCAGGGCTCCGCTCGTTGTAACGATCATTGCCACTCTGACGAACACGGCATTTAACTGGATGCTCATCTACGGCCACCTTGGGTTCCACGCGATGGGGGTACGGGGCGCGGCCTGCGCCACGGTCATAGCAAGAACGCTTGAGTTTATTATCTTCCTTGTCATCTATATAAGGGAGAAACCTGATTTTGCGATCGGCTTTGACAAGAGATTCAAGCTAAACAGCGGCCAGTTCGGAAAAACCCTTAAGAAGGGGGCTTCGGTACTCTTCTGCGAGATGACATGGGTATTTTCCGAGACGATCACCACCGCGATATACAACGGCAGAGGAGGTGCCGATGTCGTTTCGGGCATGGCATCGAGTTTTGCCATTGCCAACCTCTTCTTTATCGCGTTCGGAGGTATCTATTCGGCCACCGGCGTAATAATAGGAAAGACCCTCGGCGAGGGCGATCTGGAGAAGGCCAGACACCAGAAAACATGGATCCTGTCAGGCTCGGCGGTATTCGGTATATTCATGACGGTCTTCGGATTTATCACGACCCTGCTCGTACCGGTAGTTTTCGGAAGGCTGAGCGCCAATGCGATATCGATCTGCAGGAGCATGGTCATCCTTATGTCCCTCTTTATGCCGGTCTGGGTATATCTTAATGCGCAGATGGCGGTGTCAAGAGCAGGAGGGGATACTGCGATGGGTGCCTATACCGATGCAACGATAACGATCTTTGTAATGCTCCCGCTGGTCTTTTGCCTGGGATTCTTTACAGGCATCGGTCCCGTTACGATGTATATGTGCGTGAAGTTTCTTGACTTTGTCAAGATAGTCGTGTTCCATATATGGCTTAAGAAGGAGCGCTGGCTTAAGAACCTTACGGTCAACAAAGCGCAGTTGGAATAGAGATATGGATAAAGAAAAACTTTCATTGGGTGTTACCGTTAAAAATGCATGGTATGCTATGACTCTGGCATCACAGATATGTCCGGGTATAATAGTGCACTCATTTTTTCTGTGGCTGATAGGCCACGGGGAATGGGTATTCTTTGACGGCATTTTCATGAGGGTCATAGTCAACGGCCTGGATCAGGATCTGGGCTTTGATCATATCAGCAGATTCATCATAATAAGCGGTATAGTGTTTGCCATGACCGCCATATATACGAATTATGTTGAGAATGTCGTTTATCCCCTTGAAACAAACAGGCTCTTTGGGGGCATATACAAAAAGCTCTATGCCAAGGCCAAAAACGTCGAGCTTAAATGCTATGAGGATCCTGACTTTTACAACCGCTATACCATGGCGATGGATGGTGCCGAAGAAAAGATCACTGCCATAATAAGGGGAATGCTGGGTGCAGGCATAGGTGCAATTGCTGCCGTGATCGTTTTTTATCTTATGTATGAGATAGATCATTATGCCATGCTCTTCATTATCTCGCCGCTGCTAGGTAACTTCGTGTTCGGAAATATCAAGAACAGATATGAGTTCAAAAGATATCAGGACCAGGCGCCCAATGACAAGGTGCTTAACTACGTGAGCCGTATGATGTATCTGCCGGACGGAGCCAAGGAAATAAGGCTTTCGGAGGTCTTTTCGCTCTTTAAAAAGCAGTACAGGGAGGCAACCGTTAAAAACGTAAAGGTTGCCGTTAAGTATGCATTCGCCAACTGTTCGTACAGTTTTCTGCGGATCATGTTCACATTTACGATCATCTTTGAGGGTGTTCTCCTGTACGCGATCTACAGAAACAGGGTGACGGGAAGCGTAGACCTGCCCGAGCTGACCATTATGACAAGCCTTATGGTTGCGATGGCGTGGATCCTTATAAGGGTCTTTGAGAATGTCATGCAGGTCCTTAAGAACGGCATGTTCATAAATAATCTGAGAAGCTTCCTTGAATATAAGGAAACACTTCCCGAAGACCAGGACGGGATCATGCCCGACCCTGACTTTGATTCGCTTGAATTTAAGAACGTATCGTTTTCTTACGGGAAAAAGGAAACCATCCACGATCTGTCTTTTACCATAAAGAAAGATCAGACTGCAGCGCTTGTCGGGCATAACGGAGCCGGCAAGACCACCATAATAAAACTCATGCTCCGTCTCTATGATCCCGACTCCGGAGTCATCCTTTATAACGGCAGGAATATAAAGGACTACAACCTTAGAGCCTACCGTGAGATATTTGCAACCACGTTCCAGGACTTTATGCTCTTTGGCATGTCTGTTAAAGAGAATATCCTTATGGGAAGGTTATATGACGATGAAGACACACTGGTTACAGATGCCCTGAAGAAGGCGGGAGTTTATGATAAGGTCATGACTCTTGATAAGGGCATCGATACCATGATGACCAGGGAATTCGATGATAAGGGAGCTGTTCTTTCTGGAGGAGAGAGTCAGAAGATAGCGGTTGCGAGGACTTTTGTAAAGAATGCGCCCATGAAGATATTCGATGAGCCTTCAAGTGCGCTTGATCCCATAGCCGAGTACGAACTCTTTAAGAATATACTTAAGGAAGCCAGGGACCACACCATGCTCTTCATCTCACACAGGCTTTCTTCCGTAAAGGACTGCGATAAGGTCTTTATGCTTGAGAGGGGAAGGCTGATAGAAGAGGGTACACATGCCGAGCTTATGAAATTGAACGGAAGCTACGCGGCTATGTATAAGAAGCAGGCCATGAACTATCTGGCTATAGAAGATGAGAAGGAGGTGGTACTGTGAACGATCAGAACCGGGAAAAGACCAAACAGTCCATTAAACAGGTCTTTTCAAACAACTTCTTCCTTCTGAAGCTTATATTTAAGGCATCACCTTCACTTGTGCTGTATCAGGCTATTGATTCGGTGAGAAACCAGGTATCGATCTTTGTGGAGCATACCGTTCTTATAGGCTATGTTCTGGAAGCGGCGGAATTCGGATATCCATTTAAGAAGGTCGCGGCGATAATACTCATCATTGCGGGGGCAATAACTCTCGGTATGGTGTTTACGGTAATTGCGGGTGACTTTATGGCCGAGAAGGAACGTCCCAAGGCCAGGGAGAAGATAAAGATGCTCCTCTATGAAAAGGCCAGGAGCATGGATCTGGAATGCTATGACGATCCGGAGTTCTACAACGATCAGGTACTTGCAATATCGGAGGTTGACAAGCAGATAGACAGGGTCATTGAATTTGTAAAGAATGTCCTTGGCGGCATCACGGCATTCATCTGTACCGGAGTATTCTTCATAATGAAGGATACGGTGTCCATGGTATTTGCTTTTGCTTCCTTTATCCTTACCATAGTATTTGAGAATATATACAATAAGCAGAATTATCTCGTAAAGATAGAGGGCATGCCTTATACAAGGAAGCGTGATTATATAAAGAGGATCTATTATCTTAATGATTACGCCAAGGAGATAAGGCTGAACCCGGCTGTTTCAGGGGAACTCTTCAGGGAATTTGAAGAGGCAAACGACGAAGTATATAAGATCGAAAAGAAATATGCGTTTAAAAAGTGGATCCTCGGCTTTGTGAAGAACTATCTGTGCAACGACATGTTCTATACGGTGATCTTTATAGGTTATCTTGTTTATCAGGCAGCGGTCCTTCACAGGCTTTCCTATTCCACCGTGGTTATATTGTTCAACTCCTTCGGAAGGATGACAGACAGTATGAGGGTCTTCTCCGAATCCTATCCGTATGCCTGTGAGACAAGCCTCTATATAAGCAGGATACGGCAGTTCTTAAGTTATGAGTCAAAGATAGTCTCAGACGGTGATCTGATACCTTCGAAAGATGCAAAGGATATAGAGCTTAAGGATGTTGCCTTTGCCTACGGGAAGAATACGGATATGCTCATAAAGAACCTAAATCTCCACATAAAACCCGGGGAGAAGATAGCTCTTGTGGGTTATAACGGCGCGGGCAAGACCACTCTTGTCAAGCTTCTCATGCGGCTCTATGATGTAAGGTCCGGTGCGATAAATGC
>JAEEGL012978215.1_pt1 | contig 13347 bp, 14 predicted proteins | sample 9134231 | NCBI WGS metagenome assembly JAEEGL01 (sample SAMN16246548, study PRJNA631951) | gut metagenome | biome: gut microbiome; feature: rumen; material: fiber-attached | host: Bos | place: Iran: Karaj | collected 2018-10 | reverse complement strand
GGTTCTTGATGGTTTCCGGATCGTTCGTCCGCGCGGCGACATGCAGGTCGTTCGCGGAATATCCGGCGTTTGCCAGGAACGTGTCGGCTGCCTTCAGGCTTCCGCTCCCTTCCTCCCGCAGGATCACCGGTTCCTGGAAAAGCTCCCGGAGCATGGCGGTATTCTGTTCCTTCATTGTCAGGAAAGGCTCCCGGACCGGGGTGATGATCACGACGGAATCCTCGTAAAACGCCTCGGCGGCTATTTCCGGGGAAACAGGCTTCATCCCGACCAGGCCGATGTCCGTCACTCCTTCCGCCACCTTTTCCGTTACGGATCGGCTGTCCCCCCGGTCGATGACGAAATAGGTATCGGGATGCTTTCCGACGTAAGCGGGCAGCACTTCGGGCAGGATATAGGCCGACGGGATAGTGGACGCGCCGAGCCGGACGATCCGCCGCTCCCCCTCGGCGCATTTCTCCACGATCCGGTCCCGGAGAAGAAGAATGCTGGCAGCGTACTCGTACACTTCCCGGCCTTTTCCCGTCAGCTCGATCCGTTTTGTCGTCCGGGTGAGCAGCTTCGTCCGCAGTTCCTCCTCCAGCTGCATGATATGCAGGCTGATCGTCGGCTGTGCGATATAGAGTTCTTCCGCGGCACGGCTGAAGCTGCCCAGCCGGACGACCGCGGCAAATGAAGCCAGTTGTTTTATTTCCATGCGTTTCCCTCCTGCCCGCACAGCGTCTTCAGCGCTTCGGCCGCGGCGTCCGTCTCGTCTTCGGTATTGAACGCGCCGAACGAAAACCGGACCGTCCCCGCGGGCCATGTTCCCAGCGTCCTGTGGGCGGAAGGCGCGCAGTGCAGGCCGACCCGTGTCGCGATGCCGTACCGCTCGTCCAGGCGGAAAGCCAGCTCCGCCGGATCCATGTGAAGCGGAACGACGGATACGATCCCGACCCTCCGCTCCGTGCCGCGCATTCCGATGACGCGGAGCAGGCCGTCCGCTTCCAGCGGTTCCAGGCTGCGAAGGAAGCGCTCCGTCAGCTTCAGCTCCTGCGCGTACAGCAGGCCTTCCGGCTGTTCCAGCAGCCACGCGGCCGCGGCGTGGAGTCCGGCGATCCCGGGAAGGTTCGGCGTACCGGCTTCATACCGATCCGGAAGGAAATCCGGAATCTCCTCCGTATGGCTGATACTGCCGGTGCCTCCCGTAATCAGCGGCTCCAGTTCCGGAACCAGCCCGTCCCGGATCAGGAACCCGCCTGTTCCCTGCGGGCCCAGCAATCCTTTATGACCGGTAAAGGCCAGCGCGTCGATATGCATCGCGGCCATATCCAGGGGAAGAACGCCGGCCGTCTGGGCCGCGTCCAGAATGAACAGGATCCCCCTTTCCCGGCAGAGCGCGCCGATTTCCGCGACGGGCATCACCGTCCCGCATACGTTGCTCGCGTGCAGCATGATGAATGCCCGGGTCGATTCCTCCATCCGCGCCTCCGCCTCCGCCGGATCCATCGTTCCGTCCCCGGCGCAGGGCACGCGTGTAAAGCGGATTCCCCGCTTCTCCAGCTGGACCAGCGGGCGCATTACGGCGTTGTGTTCCATGGAGGAAACCAGCACGTGGTCCCCGGGCCGGAGCAGGCCTTTGATCAGGATATTGAGGCTTTCCGTCACATTTTTCGTAAACAGGACGTTTTTCGGCGGAACCGGCGCGCCCGGGCCGCCGAACAGCCGGCCGAGCAGAACGCGCGTATCGTAAACCATTTCCTCTGCGGCATAGGCACCCGCGTATCCGCCGCGGCTGACGCTGCATCCGCAGTCCGTCATATAACGGTAAACAGCCTCCGCGACGCCGGGGGCCTTCGGGAAACTGGTGCTGGCCTGGTCCAGGTATATCTTCTGCATAGCGGTACCACCCTTCCGGATTTATTATATCACATAATAAATCCGACTACAATTCTGATAAATGGTATTGGACTTGTGCGTTCCGGAATGCTATGCTTTAGTCAGTCCTGAAAACCGATTAATCTGATATCAAATGGGAGTGAGTGTTTTGAAAATGTCCAGGGAAAAATGGCAGATTGCGGCAGCCGGCCTGATCATCGGCGTCATTGCGTCCGTCCTGGTGCTGCTGGGCAATCCGGCGAATATGGGCTTCTGTATCGCGTGCTTTATCCGCGATACCGCCGGGGCTCTGGGGCTTCATAAAGCGTCCGCCGTCCAGTATGTGCGCCCGGAGATCATCGGGATCATCCTGGGGAGTTTCCTGCTTTCCCTTGCGAAGAAGGAGTTTTCCCCGCGGGGCGGCAGTTCGCCTGTGACGCGGCTGGTGCTCGGCTTCTTCACCATGATCGGCTGCCTGATGTTCCTCGGGTGCCCCTTCCGGATGATCCTGCGCATGGCCGGCGGCGATCTTAACGCGCTGCTCGGCCTGGCCGGTTTCGCCGCCGGTATCGGATGCGGCGTGTTCTGCCTGAAGCGGGGATATTCCCTGAAGCGGACCTACCGGCAGTCCGCGTCTGAAGGCTCCGCTCTCCCGGCCATAACCCTGGTGCTTCTGGTTCTCCTGCTCGCGGTGCCTTCCCTCCTGCTCTTCACGGAAGAAGGCAAAGTGCCCGGCGGGAAGCACACGGCCGTATGGATCAGCCTCCTGGCCGGCCTGGTCGTAGGCGGTCTGGCCCAGCGGACCCGGCTTTGCATGGTCGGCGGCATCCGCGACGCGATTCTGTTTAAGGAATTCAAACTGCTGCTCGGTTTTGCCGCCATTTTCGCGGCTGCGCTGGCCACCAATCTGATTCTCACCGCCGCGGCGGACGGAACATATTTCAAGCTCGGCTTTGAAGGCCAGGCTGTGGCTCATATGGATGGAATCTGGAACGCGCTCGGCATGCTGCTGGCCGGTTTTGCCTGCGTACTGCTGGGCGGCTGCCCGCTCCGCCAGCTGGTGCGTGCGGGGGGAGGCAGTGCGGTCAGTGCCCTGGCCGTCATCGGCCTGCTGCTCGGCGCCGCCTTCGCCCACAATTTCGGCCTGGCTTCCAGCGGAGCCGGCCCGACGGATAACGGCAGGATCGCCGTCATCGTCGGCATCGTCGTCGTGACCGTCATCGCAGAATGCAACATCCGTTCCAACAGAAAGAAGGGCTGACCGGTTTTCCGCCGGACAGCCGTCACCCCGACCCGAACAAGCAAAGGAGAATCGTATATGACAAAGCTGGATGCGCGCGGCCTTTCCTGCCCCGAACCCGTCATCATGATCAGCCAGGCTATGAAAAGCGGCGGCAGCACGTACGAGATCGTGGTGGATAACCGCGTGTCACGGGAAAACGTAACCCGGTACGCGGAGCATCAGGGATACACCGTTTCGGTGACCGAATCAGACGGGGAATATACCCTGAAGATCACCAAATGATTTACGTTGCTACGTTCTTTTCCCATTTCGGCGCGATGCACTGCAAGAAGCTGTGCGACCAGGCCGGCCTTTCCGCGCGGTTGATGCCGGTGCCCCGAAAGCTCAGCAGCAGCTGCGGCACCTGCGTCCGCGTGGAAGCGCCGGACGCTGATATGATTCCGCGCACGGAGGAAACGGAGCAGATCGCCCTGGAAGAGGCGGACGGCTACCGGATCCTGTTTTCCAGTCTCTGAACCATTTATTCATACAGCAGCAGGACGTTCTCCGGGGCGACGCCGAGTCTCTCCGGCGGTTCTGCTGTTCTGAGTTCCCGGGGATACCGCCACCAGACAGAAGGGGTTTCCTGCGGCTGCCCGTCATATCGGAATTCGCTGACCCAGGCAAATGGTTCCTCCATTTCCCCCAGGATGCGGACAGGAAAAGCGTTCGCTTTCTCCCGGGGATAAAAATCGTGTGCCCGGATGCCGACCGCTCTCAGTCCGTCCCGGACGGGCCCGGCCGCAGTCAGGTGAATGTTCCACGCGGGAACGTACGCCTCCCGTTCCCCTGTTTTCCGGGCTTCCGCGATGTTCTTGCATCCTGTCAGCACGGCGGCGGCCCGCGTTTCGGGGTCCGCGAACAGTTCCTTCTTCCCTTTCACCGCCTGCATCCGCCCATTCTCCATGACGCCGATCCGGCTGCACATCCGGAAGGCCTCGTCCCGGTCGTGGGTCACCAGGAGAATCCCCCGGCCGTATCCGGACAGGAGTTCCTTCAGTTCCGCCTGGAGCTTCAGCCGCAGATGTGTATCCAGCGCGGAGAACGGCTCGTCCAGCATCAGCAGGTCCGGATCGTTGACCAGGATCCGGCCCAGGGCTGCCCGCTGCGCCTGGCCGCCGGACAGCGCTTCAGGCCGGAGGGAAGCGGTCTCCCGGAGCTGCAGTATTTCCAGCATTTTGTCCGCCTGCGCTTCCCGTTTCCGCCGGTCCTTTTCGCGGTGCAGCCCGCAGAGGATGTTCTGCCGCACGGTCATTCCCGGGAACAGCGCGTAATGCTGGAACAGATATCCGACGCGGCGTTTCTGGGGCTTCAGGTCGATCTTCCGGCCGGAGTCGAACAGCACCCGGCCGTCCAGAACGATGCGTCCCCGGTCCGGACGTTCGATGCCTGCAATGCATTTCAGCGTCATGCTCTTGCCGCTGCCGGAAGCGCCGAGGATCCCCATGATCCCTTTTTCACAGCAGAAAGCCGCCCGGAGGTGAAAATCCCCGAGTTTCTTCTCAATGTCTACTTCAAGCGCCATGTCGTTCTCCTGTTCCGCCTTTCCAGCAGGTTGACCGTCAACAGCACGGCGGCCGAAATGCCCAGGTTGACCAGAACCCAGAAGAGGGCTCCGCTTTCGTCGTTGGTCCGCCAGAGCTGGTATACCGTCGTGGAGACCGTCGCTGTCCGGCCCGGTATGTATCCGATCAGCATGCTGGTCGCGCCGTATTCGCCGAGGGCCCGGGCAAAGGCGAGCACCGTCCCGGCCAGGATTCCCTGCCGGCAGGCGCGCATGCGCACTCTCCAGAAAATCCATGTATTGGAAAGTCCAAGCGTCTGCCCGGCCCAGGCCAGGTCACGGTCGAAGCTTTCAAAAGCGCCCCGGGCCGTGCGGTACATCAGCGGAAAGGATACAGCCACCGCCGCCGCGACGCCGCCCGGCCAGTTCATCACCAGTCTGATCCCCAGGTCTGACAGGAATATGCCCAGCGGGCGCCGCTTTCCGAAAAGGAGCAGCAGGAAATAGCCGCACACGGTGGGCGGCAGGACCATCGGCAGGGTCAGCACCACGTCCAGTACTCCCTTGATGATCCGGGGCATCTTTGCCACCCGGTAAGCGGCAAAGATGCCCGTAAAAAACACAATCACGACGCTGACCGCGGCAATCCGCAGGGAATTGAGCAGCGGAAACAGATCAAATTCTATCATTTTTCAGGGGTTTCCGCCGGTATGGCAGCAAACCCGACTCCTTCGAAAATTCTTGCCGCCTCTTCCCCTCTCAGGTAGTCGAGAAACGCCTGCGCGGCTTCCGGGGCGGCGCTGTTCTTCATCACGGCCGCGGGATAGATAACCTGCCCGCACATTTCGAGCGTCGCGGTATCCTTCACGTCCAGCCCGGCGCTGAAGGCGTCCGTGCAGTAGACCACGCCGCAGTCCACGCTGCCCTCCGCCACCTGGGTAGTCACTTCCTTGACGTTGGAACCGTAGGAGATTTTTCCGGCCCGGGCCAGTTCCGCTTCGTCCAGTCCGTAGTACGCCAGGATCTTCTGGGTATACTGCCCGGCCGGCACGTCGGAATTGCCCATGGCCATCAGGATTTCACCGCTGCGCAGAAGGCCCGCCAGGTCTTCAAAGCTCTCGATCCCCAGGGGATTGTCTTCCGGCGCCACCAGCGCCACCTTATTCTCCAGCAGGTCGATCCGGCTTCCCTGCAGCACGTAGTCCAGCCGCTCCGGGTTTTTCTCCCCGTCCGCGGCGATATCCAGCTGGTTCATCTGCTTCCGGGCGGCGGAGATGAAAATGTCGCAGCCGGCGCCTTCCGTAATCTGCGTCTTCAGCGTGCCTGAGGAATCGAAATTGAAAATCAGGTCGATGCCCGGATTTGCCGTTTCATATACTGATTCGATCTGCGTCAGGGTTTCCGTCAGCGAAGCCGCCGCGAATACGACCAGTTCCGTTTTCGGCGTTTCAGCCGACGCCGTGCAGAGCATCATTGCCAGTGCCGTCAGGATAAGGGCTGTCGTCTTTTTCATGCTCATTCTTCCTTCCTGATCCCGTCGGTATTGTTCCCCGCGCAGTCAGTGACGCTGTTCCGCAGGACCTTCAGCCCGTGGTCCAGGGTGTCCAGGATCAGTCCGAGGCTTTCCCGCACCGCCTTCGGGCTTCCCGGCAGGTTGATGATCAGCGTGCCCTTCCGGATCACGGACACGCCCCTTCCCAGCATCGCCCGCTTCGTCAGTTCCATGGACCGCATCCGGATATACTCCGCGATGCCCGGGGCGTTCCGGTCCGCGACCGCCGTCGTCGCCTCCGGCGTCCGGTCCCGGGGGGAAAAGCCCGTTCCGCCGCTGGTGACGATCAGATCCGCCTGCCGCCGGTCCGCCAGGCGTCGGAGTTCCTTCTGGAGGAGTTCCGGCTCGTCAGGCAGCAGCAGCGTCTCGATGATCTCGTATCCGGCTTCTCTCAGCATCTCTGCCGCGGCGGGGCCGCTTTCGTCCTTCCGCTCTCCCCGGGAACCTTTGTCGCTCATCGTGATCACCGCCGCCGTAAAGGGACGGTCCGGATCCGGCGGCTGCGCCGTCAGGATGTCCCCCGGGCAGATCTCCCCGCCTTCCAGCACCTCCGCAAAAACGCCCTCCCTCGGCATGACGCAGTCGCCTGTCCTCCGGCGGATCTCGCAGTCGCTGTGGCATTCCTTGCCGATCTGTGTCAGGCGGAGCGATACCGTACCGGTCTTCAGCACCGTCCCGACCGGCAGGCGTTTCAGGTCGATTCCCTCCACCAGCAGGTTCTCCCCGAAATCGCCGTCAGCCGCGTCGCCGCCCTTCCGGTTGAACGCTTCCACGCTCTCATATGAAAGCAGGCTCACCTGCCGGTGCCATTTCCCGGCGTGCGCGTCGCCGCTGATACCGTAATCCCTGATCAGCACAGCCTTATCCACAGGCTTTTTGGCCGTTCCCTTCCCGGGGCTGACGCAGACAGCCCGGATCCTTCCCCGCAGTTCCATTCAGTCTCCTGCCTCCTCCGCCGCGGCGTTCGGGTTGGTAAAATGACCGCTCTTCCCGCCGCTCTTCGCCGTCAGCCTGATCGGTCCGATCTCCATCGTCCTGTCCACCGCCTTGCACATATCGTATACGGTCAGCAGCGCGCAGCTGACGCCGGTCAGCGCTTCCATTTCGGCGCCTGTCTTTCCGACCGTCCGCACAGTGCAGATCGCCCGGACGGCGGATTCCTCCCGCAGCATCTCAAAGCGGACGGATACCCCTGTCAGGTTCAGAATGTGGCACAGGGGGATCAGATCCGGCGTTTTTTTCGCTCCCATGATTCCGGCGATCCGGGCGCATCCCAGCACGTCCCCCTTTTCCGCGCTGCCGGCAGCCACCATATCGAAACATTCCCGGCTCATGCGGATTGTGCCTTCGGCAGACGCCTCCCGCCGGGTATCGTCCTTCCCGCTCACGTCCACCATCCAGGCGCCCCCGCCCGGATCAAAATGCGAAAATTCCATCTTCATTCCAGCCTTTCCCCGGTTATCCGCCGATCTGCGCCATGCTTCTTTTTTCCGTCACGCCGGCCCGGTTCTCAAAGGAATGCGCCCGGGGTTTGATCCGGACCGCTTCCCGGATCTTCTCCCGGATCCGTTCCTCTTTATTCCCCGCGCCGTCCCGCAGGACATCCTTCAGCGGAATCGTATCCGCGTAACAGAGGCAGGGTTTCAGTTCCCCGGTGGAGGTTAGGCGCAGCCGGTTGCAGCTTTCGCAGAATTTCCCGTGAACTGCGCTGATCAGTCCGACCCTTCCGGCGAAACCTTCCGGACGTCGGTAAACGGCCGGACCGTTTCCCCGGGCTGAGTTATCCTCCCGGGTTTTTCCGTACGCTTCCTCAATCCGGGCCAGGACCGCCGCGTTCGGAACGGTTTCCAGCCATTTTCCGCTCCCGACGGGCATCAGTTCGATAAACCGGACGTCCACCGGCATGTCCCTGGCCAGGCTCATCAGCTGCACGGGCGCGTCCTCGTTGACGCCGCGCTGTACAACGCAGTTGATCTTCAGCGGCAGCCTGCCGGCGGCGCTGCGAACGGCCTCCAGGACCCGGTCCAGCTCGTCCGATCCGGTTATTTCGGCATACTGCGCCCGGTCCAGGGTATCCAGGCTGACGTTCACCGCGTCGAGTCCCGCCTCCAGCAGTTCGTCCAGATGCTCCCCAAGCAGCACGCCGTTGGTGGTCATGGTAATCCGGCTGATCCCCGGAATCCCCCGCAGCATGGAGACCAGCGCTGCGCAGTCCTTCCGTACCAGCGGCTCGCCGCCGGTCAGCCTGATCCGGTCGATGCCCAGGGACGCCGCCTGCCGGCAGACGAACGCGATCTCCTCATACGTCAGGATTTCCCGCATGGGTACGCATGAAATCCCGTCCGGCATGCAGTACCTGCACCGCAGATTGCACCGGTCCGTCACCGAAACCCGCAGATAATTGATGGCCCGGCCGTACGTATCCTTCAGCATATCCCGGATCCCTGCGCTTTCCCGAACGGACAGACCGGATAATGGCAGGCTTCGCATCCGAGGCACAGGCCGCCGTGCCCGAGGCGGACGAAGTCCCCGCGCGTCAGGCGTTTTCCCGCGGCAAGGCGGGGCAGCACAAGGTCGAATATCGTCGCCCCGGCATACATCACGCACCCCGGCAGTCCGGTCACCGGCGTCCCGTCCGCAAAGTACCCGAGGCAGAACATGGCGCCGGGCAGCGTCGGCGCGCCGTAGGTGACGACGTCGGCACCGCTTTTGGAAATGGCGCCCGGCGTCCTGTCGTCCGGGTCCACGCTCATGCCGCCGGTGCAGCAGATCAGGTCCGCACCGTTCTCATGCGCTTCCACGATCGCACTGCGGATCGTATCCTGGTCGTCCCCGGACAGGGAATGGCTGACGATCCGGATCCCGTACGCGGCCAGTTTTTCCCTGACGACCGGAGTAAACCGGTCCTCGATCAGGCCTTTGGCCACTTCGCTCCCGGTCGTAATGACGGCTGCCGTTTTCAGCTTCCACGGCGTAAGCCGAAGCAGTGGTGCCGGCCCGGCATCCTCCTCCTCCTACTTCAGTTTCGCTTCTTCGATCACCAGCGGAATCACCCGCATGCCGGCCAGCCTGTCTCCCGGGTGCACGGCCGTGTCCGTATGCCGGGTCGCGATCATCAGCTCCTCCTGGCTGTTCACCGCGAACAGCCGTTCCGTGTCCACCTCAAACAGGCCGTCCGTATCGGCGATCAGTTCCACTTTGCCTTCCTTCACGGGCGTGCAGTGCATATGTTCGCTGATACAGATGTCCCGAAGCCGCAGCGCCGCTTCGTCCTCGTGGAGCATCCCCTCCGTTTTTTCCCAGACGTACAGGTTCTCCTTGCCCATGGACAGCAGCACCGGGATATCCTCCGCCGTCACGATGTGCCCCTTGCGGAACCGGGCGTCCTTGTACACGCCGGGAATAATCTGCGTCATATCATGGCACAGCACATGCCCCACCGCTTCCTCCGTCCTGATCAGTTTCATCCTGTATCCGCTCCTTCTTCAGCAGCCGCCTGTCGTCGCTGATCCGCTGTTCACAGCGGCAGCAGGAAAACGGCGATATCCCCGCCGCAGTACATGGCGCCCTTTTTCATGCTGATCCGGACCGTCCTGCTTTCCCGGCTGTTCTCCCGGATCATCCTGCCCGCAGTTTCAAGCATCACAGCCTCCGCGTATCCCCCGCCGACCGTTCCCCGGGTACTGCCGTCCGCCCGGATCCACATTTTGGTTCCGGGTCTCCTGGGGGCCTCCCCGTTTTTCTCTGTAATCATGGCCAGTACGCCCGAGACAGCCCCCGTTTCAGGCAGCGCCGCCAGTTCCTCCGCCATTCCCTCCGGATACTCCTCTCCGGGATCGGCCGCGTTCATGACCTGGATCAGTTCCGCCGCCACGGAAACGGCGATCTCTTCCGGCGTCCGGGATCCGATCGGCAGGCCGATCGGCATATGGATGTCCGCTGCCTGACCGGGATCCGCCCCCTCCGCCAGCAGCTGCTGCCGGACGCTTTCGGACCGGCTCCGGCTTCCCATCATACCGGCATAGGCATACGGCTTCGCCAGGATTCGCCGCAGGCATTCCACGTCATGGGCATGCTCGCGGGTCATGATCACAAACGCCGTAGCCGCGTCTCCCGCGATGCCGTCCAGCGCTTCCCCGAAAGGCGCGCAGAGCACCCGGTGCGCGCCCGCCTCCCGGGCTTTTGCGGCGTACTCTTCCCGATCGTCGATCACCGTAACCCGGTACCCCAGCATGACCCCGAGGCGGGTTACGGCCAGGGCCACGTGCCCCGCGCCGCAGACGACCAGCTTTTTTTCCCCGGAGATCCGTTCCAGGAAGACCCGTGCCTCCCCGTATTCCCGGATTCCCTCCTGTCCCGGCGGCGCTTTCCGGATCCGCTCCGCCAGTTCCGCCGGGAATGCGCCGTCCCGGAAAACTTCGCCGTTCCGGTCCAGCAGGGCCCTGGCGCCCGCGTTTTCCCCCTCGACGATCCAGGCCGCCGTCATCGGCCCGTTCGTCCCCGCTTTCATCACCGCTTCAAAAAATCCCGGCATGGACTGATCGCCTCTCCTGTTCTATAATACATATGATCCCGGCCAAAGGGATCCAATTCATCATTTCGGTCGGAGGTTCACCGGGAATGTACAGGCCCTTTGAAGATTTCCGGATTCCGGTCCGGTGCGTTTCCGTCGTCGGCAGCGGCGGAAAGACCACCTTCCTGCGTTACCTGTCGGAGCGCCTGCCCGGAACCGTCGTTCTGACCACCTCGACGCATATTTATCCGTTCCCCGGTATTCCGCTGGTGGAAGCCGGCAGCAGCGCCTCCCCGGAAGATCGCGGGCGCGTTCTCCGGGAACTCCGCTCCGCGCTGGCCGCAAGCCGGGCGGTTTGCCTGGGAAAGCCGGAGCCTTCCGGCAAACTGGCCGATCCTTCTTCCGTTCTTTCTTTCGGGGACCTTCTGTCCGAAGCGGATTATGTGCTCATCGAGGCGGACGGCGCTGCCGGCCGCCCGCTCAAGGCCCACCGTCCGTGGGAGCCGGTCGTTCCGGCCTGTTCCGGGCTCACCGTCTGCCTGGTCGGCGCGTCCGGCATCGGCAGGCCGCTTTCCGGGGTCTGCCACTGTCCGGATCTCTTCGCCGCCCTTGCCGGCATGCAGCCGGATGAGGCCGTCACGGAAGAGCATATCGCGGCCGTGCTGAACCGGGAAAACCTGGCGGACTGCTATCTGGTCAACCAGGCCGATACCCTGCCGGATCCGGAACAGGCGGTCCGCCTTTGCGGCCTGATCCGGAAGGACGCCTATCCCTGTTCTCTCGCTTCGTACTGACAGATGAGCTCCAGTACGCTGCCAGCGATACAGCGGGCCTTGTCGGAAATCGTAAAGCAGTTCGCGAGTTCTTCCCGCCGGGGATCGGTATCCGCCAGTTTAAATCCTTTCGTCACCGGAAACCCGTCCCGGATGATGCCCCGCAGGATGCCGGAGATATTCGATTCCACCGGGATTTCTCCCGCCGGGCTTTCAATCGTGCCGATCGCCTCTCCTGCCGCTACGGTATCCCCGATGCCCCGGATTGCCCGGAACCTTCCCGCCTCCGGCGCCCGGATCACCCGCTCGGCGCCGTAACCGCCGATAACGCCGGGAATACCCGTATTCGCGGCCGCGCTTCCGGAGTCGATAATCCGTCCGAGGTTATGTCCCCGCATGGTTTCAATCACAAAGTGAACATCTTTCCCCGCCGTGAACCCCGGGCCCAGAGCGATGGTCAGACCCGCCATCTCCATGGAAGTCCCGAGGTTTTTTTTGGCCAGGATCGCGTCCACCACCACTCCCGGCCGCAGCCGCCGGATGCTGTCGCCGGCGGGGTCGATGAGCAGCGGCACTTCCCCTTGGGCCAGCACCCGCTCCGCTTCCGCCGCGCTGCCGATCCGGACCGCCGTCACGCCTTCCACCGTGGTCGTCCCGTCGTAAACGGCTTCCGAGAAGGCAACCTGCCTCCGGATCGCGGAGGGATGGTCCGTTTCCAGCGCCAGCACCGGAAAACCGGCGCGGAAAAGCCGGTGAATGGTTCCGGTGCTGATATCCCCCGCCCCGCGAACAACAATCAGTCGTCTCATGGCTCAATCATCAGTTCCTTTTCTTCCCGTTCCGTCACATATCCGATTCCGGCCGCCGCGGGAACGGCGCTCTGCAGTTCCCGGAGCAGCGCCTCCCCGTCCCGCTCGTCCACAGCGATCAGGAGTCCGCCGCTGGTCTGCGGATCGTACAGGATATCCTGCATGGCCCGGGAAATATTCCCCTTCAGCGCCACGGCCTTTTCGGCGAAATCCCGGTTCCGGTAAGCTCCGGCCGGCACCAGTCCCATATCCGCCATCTCCAGCGCCTCCGGATGAAACGGAATCCTTCCTGCCTGCAGGTGAAGCGTGCACCCGCTTCCCTGGGCCATCTCGCAGCTGTGCCCCATCAGCCCGAAACCGGTCACGTCCGTGCAGCTGTGTACCCGGTACCGCTGCATAATCTCGCAGGCGTCCCTGTTCAGCTGCGTCATCTGCCGGTACAGCCGGTCCATCACCGCCGCGTCTGTCATCATCCCGGTCTTCGCAGCCGTGGTCAGGATCCCGACCCCCAGCTTCTTTGTCAGGATCAGGATGTCCCCGGGCTTCGCGGCGTCGTTCCGCCGGATCTCCCCCGGCTTTGCGAAGCCGGTTACCGCCAGGCCGTACAGCGGCTCGCTGCCGTGGATCGTGTGCCCGCCGGAAATGATCACACCGGCCTCGTAGGCTTTGTCGTAGCCGCCCCGGAGGATCTCCCGGATCCATTCCTCCTCCATGGTTTCCGTCACGCACAGCACGTTCAGCGCCAGCTTCGGGTCTCCCCCCATGGCATAGATATCTGAAATCGCGTTGGTCGCCGCGATCTGGCCGAACAGATAGGGGTCGTCCACAATCGGCGGGAAAAAGTCCACCGTCTGGATCAGCGCCGTCTCGTCGTTGACCGCATACACGCTGGCGTCGTCGCTCCTGTCGAATCCCACGATCAGCCGCGGATCCGTCCTGGTTTTAAAATCCTGCAGCAGTCTGGCAAGCGTTCCCGCGCCGACCTTGGCGCCGCATCCCGCGCAGGACGCCAGCCTGGTCAGTCTTGCTTCTGTTTCCGTTTGCGCCATTTCCCCTG
>JAEEGL012641094.1_pt1 | contig 13347 bp, 10 predicted proteins | sample 9134231 | NCBI WGS metagenome assembly JAEEGL01 (sample SAMN16246548, study PRJNA631951) | gut metagenome | biome: gut microbiome; feature: rumen; material: fiber-attached | host: Bos | place: Iran: Karaj | collected 2018-10 | reverse complement strand
TGTGGGCAACAGCGCCGCTATGGTTGCCGACGCCGTTCACTCGCTGTCTGACCTGCTGACCGACGCGATTGTATTGTGTTTTGTACGTATAAGCGGGAAACCAGAGGACTGTGGACATGATTACGGACATGGCAAATACGAAACACTGGCCACGACCCTCATAGGTATCGCATTGTCGGCGGTTGCTCTTGGTATTGGCTATAAAGCAGTGACGGCCTTCCTCTTCTGGTTGCAAGGAGGGACGCTGGCTGCACCCGGAATGTTGGCATTGTGGGCGGCAGTGGTTTCCATAATCATCAAAGAACTTGTCTATCACTATACTGTCCACAAAGGACGGAATTTAAATTCCCCAGCCGTGGAAGCCAATGCATGGCACCATCGCAGCGACGCCCTCTCGTCGCTGGGTACCTTGGTGGGCATCGGCGGAGCCATACTGTTGGGCAAGCGGTGGACCGTTCTCGACCCGTTGGCATCGTTAGTTGTGACATTCTTCATTCTACGTGTAGCATGGAAACTGCTAAAACAGGGACTTGACGAGTTGATGGAAGCCTCCCTGCCTGAAGATGTGGAGAATGAAATTCTTGCCATTGTCACCTCATTCCCCGACGTGCAAGACCCTCACCACTTGCGTACACGCCGCATCGGCAACCGCTACGCCATCGAACTGCACATCCGCATGGACGGTAACACCCCCCTCAACATCGCCCACACCCGCACCTACGAGATAGAACAAGCCTTTAGGCATCGCTTCGGCTCAGACACACATGTCACCATCCATGTAGAGCCGACCCACAAAGCTTCCGAATAGTAAATAAGGAAAGGACATTCCTATATCGGGGTTTGTATAGTTTTGACTTGCGAATGAATTGTGTTTTTGCCGACAAATGGAGCAACTAGAGTAATGATTATTTTGAGTGGCTATGTTCTCCCACTCAATCACAAAAGCGGTTGCTGCCACTTCCTTGCACAGAGAAAGGAATACCACTGCTGCGACAGCACTATGCTGTTGGAAAACAGGATTGACCTATCTCTCCAGCGACGACAACATCCTGCCTTCCCTGATTATTGAAAGAAAAAGTGTATCTTTGCAAAAGATAATATTACAAAATCACTTTCAATAACCAAGATAACATGCGTAAAATCAATATTTTATTATCCTTATTGTTGCTCACCATGCCACTGATGGCACAGGTGCAGACCTTCGAATGGCAGGGGACACAGCGACAATATCTTGTCAAATCGCCTGCCGGAATTACCAGAAGCGTCCCCGCCCTGTACTTCCTGCATGGCTTAGGCGACAATATCACTCGGATAGACAACGAGTTTCACTTCCAACAGATAGCCGATAGATTCGGTTGGATAGTCGTTGTGCCCCAGGCACTGAACGAAGGCTACGGGACCATGTGGAATGCCGGGCTGATGAACAGCAACACCGATGACGCTGGCTTCCTGCTTGCCCTCCTCGACACTTTGTCCGCAAGGGGTTTGGTAAACCTCGACAGCGTCTTCTTCACGGGTTTCTCAATGGGCGGCTTTATGACGCACCGCATGGCCATTGAGCACGGCAACCGCATCACGGCATGTGCCCCCGTCAGCGGACTGATAACCCATTCGCTGTCCAACCGTCAGGCAGTCACACCTGTAAAAATGCTGCATATCCACGGGACCGCCGACCCGGTGGTGGGATATGACGGGAACTCACAGTATTTTGGTGGAAATCTCGGCCTCGGCGTAGAGGCTATACTTGATTATTGGGAAACCGCTAACAACTGCACCGGTGAACCCGTTATCGACACCTTTCCCAACCTGCGCAACGACGGGTTGCGCTTTGTACGCTACACTTATCAAGGCGACGCACCCCTTCAGCACATCAAAGTCATCGGCGGTAACCACACCTGGTACCACAGCGAAGAGCAATACGACATCGGTTACATGACCGAGATACACAAGTTCTTCACATCCAACAACGGTGGGAATGCAGGCATATCCAAACCCACACAAGACGCTCTCAGCCTTTGGCCCAATCCCACGACAAGCAGAATCACAGTCGAGCTGCCGGGGAAAAGCGCCCTCGAAATAATGGATATGCTTGGCCATATTGTGGCCAGCTTCCACCTGCAACCCGGCACACACCAACTCGACCTCACCCACCTGCCCAAAGGTCTATACATCATAAAAGACAAAACCTCCGGTACCCAATCCAAGGTACTGAAAAGCCACTAATCGACCACAGAATTGATACTGCCCATTAGGGCATATAGTTAAATCTGTTTACGGTTAAAACTTTGCGTGTGCCATATTCGACTACCCCACCGTAACTGAACATTATACTTATAGAAATAGCAATCACACAGCACAAAACACAAATGAAAGAACTTAAAAATGAAAAAACAACATTTACTTATTTTTTTATTAATCGTAGGGGCGACAATTACTCTGGATAGTTGCCAAAAAGAAGAAGATACCAGTATCCACGCAGAATTGGTAGATGGACCAACCTTCAACGCTACCATTCCTGACGATGCCACTGCAGTAGTGTTTGAATACGGCAGCAAGGTTACCTCCGGCACAGTGCTCTCCACTATAGACTCGCCAGTACCCATTTATGGCAATCTGGATGGCACTATATGGCGTGTTTCAACAAGTGTTAGTAGGATAAATGCCAATCCAAACTGTTATAGAATGTTCTCCTCACACGGGCAGAACCTTCCTGAATTAGAAACAATAGATTTTGGTAGTGGTTTTAACACCTCAAACGTGACAGATATGAGCTTTATGTTTTGTAATTTGCAAAGCTTGACAAGCCTGAATCTGTCCAACTTTAACACTGAAAAGGTGACGAATATGACTTCTATGTTTGATGGCTGTATCAAACTTACATGTCTAAACCTCATTAACTTCAACACTGAGAAGGTGAAGGATATGAATAGAATGTTTAGTAATTGCTCCTATTTGAATAGCTTGATCATCTCTAACTTCAGCACCGAGAATGTGACAAATATGATGGGTATGTTTTGGGGGTGCGATAGCATTACGAGCCTAAACCTTTCAAGTTTCAATACCAAGAATGTGACGAATATGAGCTTTATGTTTTGTAACTGTCATAACCTTAACAACTTGAATCTCTCCAATTTCAACACAGAAAATGTTACAGACATGTCTGCTATGTTTAACTTCTGCTACAATCTGACGAGTTTGAACATATCTAACTTCAACACAATAAATGTGATGAATATGACTGAAATGTTTTACAATTGCTCGAAAATAACAAGCCTTGACCTCTCCAACTTCAATACCGAGAATGTAAAAAATATGAGCTACATGTTTGACTACTGTTCTAGACTCTCAAGCCTGAACATCTCCAACTTCAACACTGAGAATGTGACAGATATGCATGGGATGTTTGGTGCCTGCCAAAATATATCGAGTCTGGATCTCTCTAACTTCAACACCAAGAATGTGACGAATATGGGATGGATGTTCAAAGACTGCCTTAGACTAACGAATTTGAACATATCCAACTTTGACATGAAACATTTATTGGACTTTGAAGAGTATGGCCAATCCCATAGTGGGAAAGAAGACATGTGTGCCAACCTTTCAACTATTTCAACACTTTGCACCATTACCTGCACAGAGGCTACAAAAACAGAATTACAGACAGGAACTAACCTACCTACAAATGGAGTCACTTTCACTTGGGTGACACCTGCATCGAAGTAAGGCGACTGCAATCTACTTTAATATCAAAAGGACGCCGCAAGAGTTGCTTGCAGTGTCCTTTCTGCTTTTGGGTCGAGATTAGTACAAGAACCCGAACAGCCAGAGGGGACGTTGTGGAGAGTGTCATTCTCGATGTCGACTTTTATCACATAGACTATAACGGGGGCTAGGTTGCCGAACATAAGCATATAAGAAAAAGTACAATACGAATTATCACGAATTTACCATTAACTAATTTATGGATAATTAATGGCAATTCGTGTTTTATTTCAGTAGGGAATACGAATATTTTGTAAACCAGAGATTACAAAAAACAAGAAAAATGCAAACTGGAGATTACAGTAATTACATTAGAAGGGTACTTGAAACACTTCTTTTTTCTGGAAAAAGAACACTTAATGTTGATAATTGAAAAAAAAATGTAACTTTGCAACTTGATATGGACAGTAATATTACAAAACAGTTATGCGAGTATTTCTCCACGCAACCCGTGCTGAAAGCTTGGGTATTTGGATCTTATGCTCGAGGAGAGCAAGGTCCAAACAGCGATATTGACATACTTGTAAGGTTTGACCGTGAAAGGGCTAAGGTGGGACTACTGAAATATACTGCCATCATACTTGACCTTGAGAAGATACTGAATCGAGAGGTGGACTTAGTTGAGGAAGGTGCTTTACTCCCATGGGCAGAAAAAAACGGTGAACAGAGACAAACAGTTAATTTATGAGAGAACTATCGCGTGACCCAGGAAGAATAGAACACATGTTACTCGCTATTAAAAAATAGAGGAGTACACCGATGGTATTGCTTTCGACAATTATTCGAATGATAGCATGCGAATGCATGCCACAATATACAACATACAAATAATTGGAGAAGCAGCCTATAAACTAACTACAGAATTCAAGCAAACACACCAATAGATACCGTGGAAACTTATTGAGGGCATGCGTCATGTGCTGGTACACGACTACTACAGGATAGTGCCAGCTGCAGTATGGGACGTGGTAACAGAAGACATTCCTAATATAAAACCTGCATTGCAAAACATCTATAATGCTTTTGAACAACATAGTGAAGACACCTGACACCATCCTAACGGAAAAGAATATACAAAAAAAGTTGCGGCTACTGCTGCAACTTTTTTCTTTGAGCGGAAAGGAAGGGATTCGAACCCTTGAAGCGCTTTTAACGCTTACTCGCTTTCCAGGCGGGCCTCTTCAACCACTCGAGCACCTTTCCGTGGGTTGATTACTGAAACACTTAGGAGCGTTTTCCTGTCGTGAAATCGGGTGCAAAAGTACTACTTTTTTCGCAAATAGCAAAAAAAAATGTATTTTTGCATTTAAAGAAATTATAACAAGCTATACTAAAACAATTAAAAATGAAAAGATTAGCTATTTCAATTATGACCATTACAATGCTTGCAACTGTGGGCTGCAAGAGCAACAAAACGGAAGAAAAATCGGAAATTCAACAGAAAGTTGACGAGTATGCCGAGTTCACATTGACGACGGATTTGAGTGTACTGACCGAAAAGGAGAAACAACTCCTGCCCGTTTTCATCCAGATTGCCGACATCATGGATGATTTGTATTGGGACCAGTATTTCGGACCCGAGAACCGTGCCAACCTCGACACCATCACCGTCCCTGCTGTGAAGGCTTTCGCAATGATCCAGTACGGTGCATGGGACCGTTTGGGTGAAGAGCGCCCCTTTATTCCCGGCTACGGCGAGCGTCCCGCTGGCTGCAATTTCTACCCTGTCGACATGACAGCCGAGGAGTATGATGCACTGGCAGACCCTGAGAAGAGCAGCCAGTATACCGTTATCCGCCGCGACGAGAACGGTGCATTGAAGGTGGTGCCTTACCATGTGGAATATGCCGACCGTCTGGCAAAGGTTGACAGCTTGATGGGCGTGGCAATCGACTTGGCTGAAGATGCCGGACTGAAAAAGTATCTGACCGAACGTCGCAAAGCCCTGATGACCGACGACTACTATGCCAGCGACCTGGCCTGGATGGACATGAAACAGAGCCGTCTGGATTTTGTCGTGGGCCCCATCGAGAACTACGACGACGCCCTGTATGGCAGCAAGACTTCCTACGAGTCATTCATCCTGGTGAAGGATGAGAAATGGAGCAACGATTTGGCCAAGTTTGTCAAGATGCTGCCCCAGCTGCAGAACGACCTGCCCTGCGACCCCAAGTACAAACCCGCCATGGCCGGTGCCGAGAGCGACCTGAATGTATACGACGTGATTTACTATGCCGGCGACTGCAACGCGGGCTCGAAGACCATCGCCATCAACCTGCCAAACGACGAGCGCATCCACAAGGAGAAAGGTGCCCGCCGTCTGCAGTTGAAGAATGCCATGCAGGCCAAATTCGAGACCATCCTCAAACCCATCGCCGACCTGTTGATTGCCGATGACCAACTCGACAATGTCAACTTCAATGCCTTCTTCAGCAATGTATGCTTCCACGAGGTGGCACACGGCCTGGGTATCAAAGAGACCGTTACCGACGGGAAGAGTTTGCGCGAGGCACTTGGCAGCCAGTACAGTGCTTGGGAAGAAGCAAAGGCCGACATTTGCGGTTTGTTCCTTACCACCCACTTGATTGAAATGGGCGAGATAACCAACTGCACCAAGGAAGACGCTTTCGTCACCTTTATTGCCGGCATACTACGCAGCGTGCGTTTCGGTGCCACCGAGGCTCACGGTATTGCCAACATGATGTGCTTCAACTACCTGCAAGACAACGGAGCCTTCACCCGCAACAGCGAAGGTAAATACGTTATTGACGTGAACAAGGCTGAGGAAGCCATGAAGAGTTGGGCAGCGTTGATTCTGAAAGTTGAAGGCGAAGGCGACATTGCGTTTGCCAAAAGTTATTCTGCCAAGAATGGCAAGATTCGTCCCGACCTCCAGAAAGATCTGGATATGATCAGCACCCACAACATACCGAGAGACATCCGTTACAACCAAGGTTTGAAAGCCCTTGGATTGTAAACCATATTAGTTATTCCAGAAGAGACAGACCTCCAGAAAGCGGAGGTCTGTCTTTTGTTTGGAGGGAATAAATCAAAAGGGTGCCGGGATGGTTGTAAGAGCTCATTCACTGGGCAGAATCAGTATGTATACGACCCTTGATTAATAAAAATTAGAAAATGATAGAGGAAAAGGACAAAAAAGCTATATATAATTAAAAAAAGTTGTATATTTGCATAATAAATTATGTGTATATGAACCCACGCAATACACAGAATCAAGGTGGATTACGCCCAACGCTCTTGGATAGGGGCGAGCGTTGAAAAGGCATATCATAGCCTCCAATCTTCCAAAAATCTCATACAAGAGTATGAGGGAGTGGAAGATTTTCTTGAATTTGAAACGAAAAAAGAAGGACAAAAAGATAGCATGGGCGAGAAACGATGGTATGCAGCCAAGATTCAATACAACAGAGTACAGCCAATCAAGGAACGTCTTGGGGCTGACCATGTAGAGTATTTTGTACCAGAGATTATCTCATCGCTTGTGTTTTTTCGAGCAACAAATGAATATGTGGGTGTTTTCGAACAGGATTTTTTCAGCAGAATATGGGTATATCGGGATCCCCTGACCCGCAACCCCTCCCCTATTCCAGACCATGAGATGGAAGTTTTCATGTTCGTATGCACCTCAGGGAAACAGGGACTGACTTATTTAGGGGACGACAAACCAGAATATCATTGCGGAGATTTGGTAAGGGTAACAGACGGGCCGTTTAAAGGCACGGAAGGCCACATTATAAGGATAAAAAAAGACAGACGGTTGGTTGTAAGTATCAAAGGAATAGCAGCAGTTGCAACAACATATATCCATCCTCAATTTTTAGAAACGATAGAAGAGTCCCCAAAACGCGGCATAATTCAATAATACGCACTGGAATAACTTAGTGTTTTTACTATAAGACAAATGAGAAAACCACTATTCCCTCTCGATCCGATAAAAGAGCAATACTACTACCCGGAGAAAAACTTTGTGGAGGTAGGAAGTGAGGGATGCAATGATCTGGATATAGACAGCATCGATGACAAAGATGTCAAAGAGATGTTTATCGGAACAGGGCAGGATTCCATAAAGTTAGTCTACCGATGGCTGATGGACCATAAAGATGGATTTGCCCCGACAACACTTCTTCTGAGTCTTAAAAACAATGGGGGAGACCCCATACCTGAGCGTCCAAACGGAGAGCCCTACCATGCCATTTTTGTACAGAGGCCACTGCACACTATTTACGAGCTGGACGTGTTTCTGGCCAACGTCAATAAACATTTATCGCAAGGAGGGTATTTGATTTGTAACTGCAGAACCTCGTCGGTAAAAAAAGCAGTCATCTATAGTCGCTACCCGAAAGGTATCAACCGTATTTACTATGGCTTCCACTATTTATGGCACAGAGTATTCCCAAAAATAAAGATACTGAAGCCTATATATTTTGCAGTTACAAAAGGGAGGAACCGCACATTCCACCGAGTTGAAATACTGGGAAGGATGTATCACGCAGGTTTTGAAGTGGTTTATGAAAATACTGCTCATGGAGAATTCCGAGTAATAGGGAGAAAAATAAAGGAGCCGATAACCGAAGGGATACCCAGCTCGTCGCCAATTGCGAAGCTGAAACGTGTAGGGAAGAACGGGAAAATAATTACCGTATATAAGTTCCGCACGATGTACTCTTATAGCGAGTATATTCAGGAATATGTGTATCAACATCGCCGTTTGGACAAAACAGGGAAGTTTTACCACGACTATCGAGTCAACACCATTGGTGCATTGTTGAGAAAGACATGGTTGGACGAGTTGCCAATGGTGATAAATATGTTGAAAGGTGAGATGAAACTGGTTGGAGTACGGCCTCTATCGAGACAGTTTTTCGGTTTATACACCCCTGAAATGCAGGAGTTGCGAACCCGCACCAAACCCGGGTTGCTTCCTCCCCTGTACTACGAAAAAGTCCAGCCAGAATCATTGGAAGGCATACAGGAATCTGAACGCCGCTATCTGGAAGCCTACCTTAAACATCCTTTCCGCACCGACTGGAAATATTTCTGGGGAATTGTAGGAAATATTTTCCTGAACCACAAACACTCTCATTAAGAAAAGAGAAGACTGTCTCAATAACGATAACAATAAAATAATCTCAAACAATACTACAATAAATGAACGAATCACAAGAATGGACCACAGTTATCAGACCGAAGGACAAACTATGGTCAATCAATCTCAAAGAGTTATGGAGTTACCGTGACCTGTACTCATTGTTTGTTAATCGCAACATTGTAACCCAATACAAACAAACCATACTGGGAACGTTATGGTTTTTCATTCAGCCCATCCTGACAGTAATCATGTACATGGTGGTATTCGGCGGCATTGCTGGAATTGCTACTGACGGTATTCCTCAACCGCTTTTCTATCTTGCCGGTACATGTATGTGGCAGTATTTTTCAGACTGTCTGGGCAAAACATCCAATACCTTTGTAACCAACAGTGGATTGTTCGGCAAAGTGTACTTCCCCCGCTTGATTGTACCGCTTTCAAATGTGACGTCCAATTTACTTAGATTCGGCATACAATTATCGTTGTTTGTAATAGTGTATATAGTATACGCCTTTATTGGATGCTCTGCACATCTAAATTGGTACGCTCTATTGGTTCCCGTTCTGATTCTAATGATGGCGGGATTATCGTTGGGTTTTGGTACATTGATTTCAAGTATGACGACGAAGTACCGTGACCTGCAAGTGCTTTTCTCCTTCATTCTCCAATTATGGATGTACGCCACACCAATTGTATACCCACTGAGTTTGGTTAAAGGTAAAACCGCTATGGGAATTGATCTCTATACTGCAATGCGACTCAATCCTGTCACTCCAGTGCTGGAGACTTTCAAATATGGCACTCTTGGGGCTGGAGAGTTTATTGGATGGGGCTGGTTGGCATACAGTTTCATCTTCATGGTGGCACTGTTGATTTTTGGCATATTGGTCTTCAACAAGACCCAAAAAAGTTTTATGGACACTGTTTAATAAAAGATTCCTCTATGAAACGAGCCTTGATAACAGGTGTTACTGGACAGGATGGAAGCTACCTGGCAGAGTTCCTTATAGGCAAAGGGTACGATGTGCACGGGGTTATCCGGAGATCGTCTGTTGACTACCGCGAACGTATAGCGCACCTGGAAGGACATGAGCACTTCCATTTGCACTACGGCGATATGAGCGACACCCTCAGTATGGTACAGACTGTGCGAGCCGTGCAGCCTCACGAAATTTACAACCTGGCAGCACAAAGCCATGTACAAGTCAGTTTCGACGCCCCAGAATACACCGCCAATGTTGACGCAACAGGTGTACTTAGGATTCTTGAAGCAGTGCGGCAATGCGGATTGGAGAAACAATGCCGCATTTATCAAGCCAGCACTTCTGAGCTTTACGGTCGAGTAGAACAGGTTCCTCAAAACGAGAACACTCCGTTCCACCCGTATAGTCCCTACGCTGTGGCCAAACTTTATGGGTATTGGATTGTCAAAGAATACCGCGAAGCCTATGGCATGTTCTGCTCCAACGGCATTCTTTTCAACCATGAAAGCGAACGCCGCGGCGAGACCTTTGTCACTCGAAAAATCACACTTGCTGCCGCCCGTATCAGCCAAGGACATCAAGTAAAATTATACCTCGGCAACCTATCATCGCTTCGTGATTGGGGGTATGCCAAAGACTATGTTGAATGCATGTGGCTGATTCTCCAATACAATGAACCTGACGACTTTGTCATTGCTACAGGTCAACAACATTCAGTACGCGACTTCTGCCAACTTGCATTCCACCATGCTGGTATCGAATTAGAGTGGAGAGGTCAAGGCCCAGATGAAAAAGGTGTCTGCATTGCAGTCAATTCATCACTTCCCTCAGCTATCAACTTGATAGGCAAAACACTTGTTGAGGTGAGCCCAGACTTCTATCGTCCAACCGATGTAGTGAACCTACTTGGCGACCCAACCAAAGCACAACAACTATTAGGTTGGAACCCTGAAAAAACCTCGTTCGAAAAACTCGTGGAACTGATGGTTGAAAGCGATATGGCTAAAGTCGCATCAGACCATGCCGCAGCAAAAGTACGTTGCAACTTAGCAGAATACTTAGAGAAAGGCATTGTAAAATGAACTTGCAATCAAAAATATATGTTGCCGGGCACAGAGGAATGGTAGGATCGGCCATCGTTCGGCAACTGCAAAAACAAGGTTACAACAACTTAATACTCCGCACTCACTCGCAGTTGGATTTGACCCGCCAACATGAAGTTGAATCTTTCTTCGCTGCCGAGAAACCAGAATATGTATTCCTTGCGGCCGCCAAAGTGGGAGGTATAGTCGCCAACAACAGTGCTCCTGCCGACTTCATGTACCAGAACATGATGATTGAGATGAACGTCATCCATTCTGCATGGCGAAACGGGTGTAAGAAAATCCTCTTCCTCGGGTCAAGTTGCATTTATCCTCGATTGGCTCCTCAGCCAATGCGCGAAAACTGCCTCCTTACATCGGCACTCGAACCCACCAACGAAGCCTATGCACTTGCCAAAATCTCCGGCCTAAAATATTGCGAATATCTCAACCGGCAATATGGCACCGACTATATCAGTGTCATGCCAACCAACCTATACGGTCCAAACGACAACTACCACCCCGAAAACAGCCACGTGCTCCCTGCTCTCATACGAAGATTTCACGAGGCTAAAATCAATGGCTTACAGACAGTAATATGCTGGGGAGACGGGACTCCTCTACGTGAATTCCTTTATGTAGACGACCTTGCGGATTTGTGCTTGCTACTAATGAATACCTATAGTGGTAACGAAACCGTCAACGCCGGCACAGGCAAAGAAATCACTATCAAAGACCTCACCCAAACCGTGGCTCGCATCATCGGCTACAAGGGGCAAATAGAATGGGATACAACTCGTCCCAACGGAACCCCGCGCAAACTGCTCGATATCAGCAAAGCTCAGTCAATGGGCTGGAATCCTGCGACATCACTTGAAGAAGGTATCCGGCTTGCCTACATGGATTTCCTTCAACAAAACAATATACGACAATAATCATCAGGACAATTGAAACAAGAATAATATGGCAACAGCAATAGAATTCAACAATATCTCCAAACAATACCGACTGGGACTTGTATCCACCCGAACACTTAATCATGACATCAAACGTTGGTGGACGGTAAATATACTCAGAAAGGAAGACCCGTTCTTGAAAATTGGTGAAGTCAACGACCGCTCCACTAAAGGTGAAAGTGAGTATGTATGGGCTCTCCGCAACATTGATTTCAAAGTGGAACAAGGCGATGTGGTTGGAATCATCGGCAAAAACGGCGCTGGCAAAAGCACTCTACTAAAAATCCTCTCTAAAGTTACAGGTCCCACAACCGGCACCATCCGTGCGAAAGGCCGCATTGGTACCCTACTTGAGGTTGGCACTGGATTCCATCAAGAAATGACTGGCCGTGAAAACATCTACCTCAATGGTGCCATCCTCGGCATGACAAAAGCTGAGATAAGTAGTAAACTTGACGAGATAATTGATTTCAGCGGATGCGAACGTTACATTGACACCCCTGTCAAACGATACAGTTCCGGTATGTCCGTCCGCCTCGGATTCGCTGTTGCCGCCTTCCTCGATCCTGAAATACTTGTCGTTGACGAAGTTCTCGCTGTCGGTGATGCTGAGTTCCAAAAAAAGGCTATCGGCAAAATGCAAGACATCAGTAGTAGCGAAGGCCGCACAGTTCTCTTTGTCAGCCATAACATGGTGAGTATACAACAACTCTGCCACACTGGCATATTATTGAAAAACGGTATGATAGAAACTACAGGACCCATCTCAGACGTGGTTAACCAATACCTTGGCAATATCAAGACTGTTGGTGACCTCAACCGCCAAGGCAACGGTGCTGTCAAAACTATCCACTTCGAAACAAGTGCCACAAAGGTAGACGTTGGACACGACCTTGACATTGACTTCGACATCGAAGCCTTTACCAATGTCGATTTTCTTGAAGCCGAAATTGAGATAAAAGACTCAAATGGACAGAACCTTGCCAACATATCTAACACTGACGCTGGTACCCTCATAAAGCCCATGGCAAAAGGAGAGAAACGCCACTTCCATTGTCACATTAAAAACATCAACTTCGCTCCAGGAAACTACACTGCCAACATATGGTTAGGCTGTCCTTACGATATATACGACAAATTAGAGGATTGCATCCGATTCAACATTATCCAAACAAATGAATACATTCTACGCCCCATCCCCTACTACCAATCTTACCGAGTAATATTACAATCTGATTGGGACTTCTAAACAAAGACAAAGAGACTGATAATACTATTTTTTCAATCCATTCCTAGACATACAATAATAAAATCACAGTGAACATACTCTTTACATCAGCTGGCCGACGGACGTACATAATCCACTATTTCCAACAAGCACTGCAAGGAAATGGCAAAGTATATGCGTCAAACAGCATATATACATACACTTTAAGCCAAGCTGATGGCTACAC
>JAEEGL012215389.1_pt1 | contig 13347 bp, 12 predicted proteins | sample 9134231 | NCBI WGS metagenome assembly JAEEGL01 (sample SAMN16246548, study PRJNA631951) | gut metagenome | biome: gut microbiome; feature: rumen; material: fiber-attached | host: Bos | place: Iran: Karaj | collected 2018-10 | reverse complement strand
GAGAAGGCCGACATCCGCCTGCACGACCTCGCCGTCATCCGCGACCCGTATGTGGCCATCGGACTCGTCGTCCTCGTGATGTTCATCATCATCGCCCTCACCAAGATGCCCTCCCTGAAGGGCGAGAACGACGCACAAACCAGTGCCCGCACTACCCTCTCCCGCCTCTGGCACAACGGCACTTACCGCAATGGTGTGCTGGCTCAGGTGCTCTATGTCGCCGCCCAAATCATGGTGTGGACCTTCATCATCCAGTATGCCGACCACCTCGGCATCGACAAGGCTACCGCCCAGCGCTGGAACATCCTGGCCATGTCGCTGTCGCTGACCGGCCGCTTCGTGGGCACCTACATCATGAAGTGGGTCAACCAGCGTTGTCTGCTCATGCTTTTCGGCATCGGGGCATCGATCTGCACCCTCGGCGCCATCTGCATCGAAGGCATGATGGGCCTCTACAGCCTCGTCTGCATCAGCCTCTTCATGTCCATCATGTTCCCCAGCATCTACGGCATTGCCCTCGAGAACGTACGCACGGAGGACACCTCCCTCGGTGCCGCCTTCCTCGTCATGGCCATTGTCGGCGGAGCCCTGATGCCCCCCTTGCAGGGTCACCTCATCGATCAGCAGGTCATCTTCGGCTGGCCCGCCGTCAACGTCTCCTTCGTTCTCCCCTTCATCTGCTTCATCCTCATCACCATCTACGGCTACCGCACCTTCCGGCAGGTGAAGACAGGAATAGCATAGTCCAGATTTTTTCAAATTTTAACAAAAAAAGAGCGCACCCGTCACAAATCGGGTGCGCTCTTTTTCAATCTTTCATTTTTCAATTCTCAATCTTTCTTTTTTTCAATTTTTCAAACGATCGGAACTACATAATAGTGGCGAGCCTGATTGTCGCGCGTGTGTTCATAGCCACGGGCAGAGAGGGCGATGCCCAGCTGCACCTTCGTACTCTGAGTGGGACGAACAAACGGATACTGACGTGCCACAATGTCCACGACATCAGACATCTCAAGCGGACGACAAGGCTCATCGTCGGCAGGATGACGGAAGCAGGTGTCCACCATACGTTCCATATCCAGCGTAGACTGGTAGGGGGCGTTGGCACGCTGCAGACTGCGCGTCTCATCCTCTGTCAGCCAGTAGCGCTCGCCACCACGGAACTCACAGAGCAGCTGCGCGTAGAGCTGTTCGTAGTCGATGGGTGTCTGGTTGTCGATGAGCTTGCCGTAGGGGATCTCGATGCAGAGAAAGCGGCGGCTGCCCGTGGGGTCGTGCAGGGGATGCAGGTTGTTCGTCGTAGCCACGAAGCTGGCATAACGACGGCGGTCATCCTGTGCGCGACCATAGATGGGGCGCCCGTTCACCCGGCTCTTGGAGAGCAGCTGCTTCAGCTCGGCCTGCTGGCTGCGGCGCACCTGATCCAGCTCGTCGACATTCACGATGAGGTTGTTGGTCAGCGCCATCTCCTTGTCGAACTTGTTGGCGAGATTCACATGATCGAGGAAGTACTCGCGCAGGTGCTCCGGCAGCAGCAGTCGGCAGAACGTACTCTTGCCACAGCCCTGGGGACCGATGATGGTAGGTACCAGCTCGTTGGCGTGTAGCTCGTCGGCGCCCAGCCAGTGGGCCACCATAGAGCGCAGCCAGACGTGGAGCCAGTAGCGCTGTTCGGCACGCAGGCCCGGCAGACGGTCGAGCAGAGCATCAACGTGGTTCTTCTGGTTCCACTCGGGCAGCGCCTGCAGCCACTCGCGAATAGGGTCGTAGTCTGGCGTCATGCGAGAGAAGATGAACATCTCCACGCGCTGGCGCAGCCCCTTCACCTCGGGCATTGCTTCCTCGGCGGCGAGGACGATGCTGTTCATGTCCTCGCGTACGAGCGTTCGATAGTTAATACTCTCTGCGTCCTTGCGTTCGCAGAATTCAATCTTGCCGCTAAGAAGGTTGCGGCGGAAAGCGTATTCCTCCTGGAGGAACAGCTTCAGCGAAATGTTACTTTCATTCATAGTCATTTTGTTTCTAAAATTAAAGTTTGTAATAGTTGTTTTTTGTTCGGTTTAGAGCATGCATGGTCAGAAACCAGGTGCAAAGATACAACATTTTTTCGGCTTTGTCAAGAGGCACCCTTGTTTTTCTAACTTGCTGGATAACAGCCAGAAGTGCGGTCAATTTCGCCTATAAGTTTGCCTCCTGACGACCTTCGCCAAACACTTCAACCACCTGTTGTATACCTCCCCACCTCTATACCTTTTCTTCCACACGCCCACATCTTATCTACTATTCACTCGGTGATTTATGAAATCCGAGTGGTGAATAAGGAAAATCGTAAAATGGTTTTTGAAGACCACAAAGTCGTTTTAACTAATTTAAGGACGAATTTTTGTATGTCTCCAGAAGAACTCGTAAATTTGCCGGCGAAAAGAAACTATTCAACCCCTTACCCCCCTTGAACCCTTAAACTCTTAAACTCCTTAAACCCCTTAAACTCCTTAAACCCCTTAAACTCCTTAAACTCCTTAAACTCCTTAAACTCCTTAAACCCCTTGAACTCCTTAAACTCCTTAAACCCCTTGAACCCTTAACCCCTTAAAATCTCATGATCCGATATTACAAACTGGAGCAGCGCGACTCCTTCGATATGCACAAGACGCGCACTGTCTATCGCCTTCATCCCATAGAACATGTCTCGGGTGAGAAATTCATCAATATGGTAGCCCACCGCCGCGGCTTCAGCGAGAGCGTCATCGCCGGAGTGTTGACGGATGCGGCAAACGAGCTGGTGCTGCTGCTGGGCGAAGGACGCACGGTGACGGTACCTGGAATTGGGACTTTCAGCTTAGGAATTCGGCTGAAGGAAGAACGCAAGCAGCAGCTGGACGAGGAGCTGGAAGCAGCAGAGGGAACGGCGAAGAAAGCGACAGAACCCAACGCCCGCAACATTGAGCTGCACCACCTGAACTTCCGCAAGGACAAAGATCTGTTTCGCAAGGTCTGCATCCGCTTCAACCAGCAGGAGCTGAAACGTGCCGGTGGCAAGCAAGGACATCGCATCACCATTGACAACACCACGCAGAACCAACGTATCGAAGCCGCCCACCAATACCTCCAAGAACATCACTTCATGCACGTGGGCGATTATGCCGAGCTGACGGGCCTCTCCTACTCCAGCGCCCAGCGGGAATTGCGCGAACTCGTTCAATACCAGTATTCCGGCATCACCTTTGAGGGTCGCGGCAGTCATCGTGTCTATGTACTGAGGAAGGAAAGTTAAATGCTGAACATCGAAAAGAGCGCACCCAATCCGTGACGGGTGGCTACAAGGACAACGATTGAGTATCGTTTCCGCCGTAGACTTCTCAGCGCTCGGCGAGTACGAGATGGTTTATCCTAATCTCAATACTCGCCGTTTAGTGCGTGAGGGAATTCTTTTTCTGTTAAAATTTGTTTTAGAAATATTCTCTTACCACAAACTCAAACTGGTCGATGAAAATCTGTTTGAAGACATCTGCAAACGCGCTTGCATGCCGCTCACTTCATCAGTACCTTCCGCCCATCTTTGATATACACTCCCTTTCGGGTCGGAGGTGATGAGAGGCGGTGGCCGGAGAGGGAGTACCAAGGGGTGAGGGGGGAGGAGCCGGAGTCGAGGGATGAGGGGGTTGAGATATTATCAGTCCTCTCGTCCTGATAAAGAATCTCATTTCCCACACGACACTCGGCCAGCCACTGTTCTTCATCATACCACGGCCCATATATGACATTATATGTAGGGCCGTAATATGAACCTATGCTTTCGACCCAGGTATACTCCAAATCAAAGAATTCTATCTTATAATCCTCTCTTGCAGAAATGTTGTCTATAATGAGATTACTTCCTTCAACCCGCAGCACAGACACCTTACATCTCCAGAGTTGAGACTTGTTGACATTTTCCGGGTTGCCATCATAAATGAATAATGTGTCGCTTTCCGATGCGCCAAAGTCATATAGAAGCAGGGGTTCCGATGTGCCTCGCGGATAGAAATATACCTGTTTCCCCTCTTCGCGCAAAGCCATCAAATATTCCGTCTGTACGGTACCCTTTATCCGGTCGTCCGTCTCATGCATCATTTTCTTGCATGCCTTGTCACCTATTACGGTATCGCCCGCAATTGTAAAGGTTTCCCTGTATGCGACGAGATCCCATATCGCAGGAACTAAGATACGCCGGCACACGACCCACACCTTTCCATCTTCCACAAAGGGACGGTTAGAGAAGGGGCTTTCAACTTCAGGGAAGAAGGGATCGGAAATGAATTTCGGATTCTGGTATACTAACTGATTTGCCCTGAAAAACAGGTTGAGATAAGACTCTCGACGTACACCGACTGGCGGGTCATCTTGCAGTGAATAAATCAGGTATCTGACATTCCCAATGGATGGTAGGACTCCCTCTGGAACGTCCCCGCTGAAATCATAGAGAACGTATTCCTGTTCTTGTGGAATTATAATCTGTTCATCGAGCAGTTTCTGAATAGCGCCCTCTTTTTCGCTCAGATTCGCCCATTTCCTATATTCCTCAGCATTCACAAGCACACGCCCGTCCTCTTCACGGACGCCAAGGCAGTAGCTTGGGGTTAAAACTTCCACCTCGTCTGAAAGAACCCATGTTTGCACATCATCGGGAGTCCAGTTCTTCTTGTGGGCTATCTTCTGCATCCAGAGCTTTTTGTACGCTTGACCTCCTATCACGGTGTCACCTTCGAAGTAGTATTTGTCAAACGACAACTCACAGACCGGATCATTTCTCAACCACTCATTATATCCCACATTGCAGTATGTCCACACATTGTTCTCATCCACCAAAGACTGTGCAATACATGGCAATTCTGGTAAACATAAACAGATTATTATGAGAAAAAGTATCCTTTTCATTATATAATATAGATTAAGTTTGATAATGACGCTGCAAAGGTAAGCAAAATCCGTGACGGGTGCGCTCTTTTTCTGTTAAAATTTGTTTTTTATTTTATTTCACCACCACCTTTCTCCCATCTCTGATATACACTCCCTTTCGGGTGGGAGGCGATGAGAGTTGGTGGCCGGAGAGGGTGTGCCAGGAGGCGGGTGACAATGAGCGGTTATCAGAGGAGTCGTTGGAGTGAGGGGCGGTGACGGAGGTCAGAACAGAATAATCGTCGGATCCGATATAGATGAATTCTCCAGAAGATGTAAGTTCGCAACTGAAAAGTTGTGCATAAATCATTTTCTCCGTCCCTGGCTCGCTGTCGAGATACTCACGAATGCCCTCCATATTCTGATAGATAATGATTCCACCGATGGAGTTGATACAACCGATGCCCTCGACAATAATGGCACCATTGGTCAGCAGCAGCACCTTTCTAGACAGGCCATCACGTGTGGTATAGTGTGAGACCTCCTTTACGAAGACTTCTCCAATATAAGGATATTGATCACCCTCGTTCAGAGTGAAGTCATAGAGCAGTATTTCATCCTCGTCTTCTGCCGCCGGCACATAGAAGTCATCGTAATTGATATTCGGATGTACCTCTTTTGGATAGAGCGCCTTGAGCAGTGCCAGATACTGCTGCTTCAGCGCATAGACCTTGCCGCTCTCCTCGCGAATGGCAATCACTTCTCCCTTGACAGCCTGTTCGTCCTCATCGCTATAGGGAGGACGCCACATGCTCTTGACATACGCAAAGGTACTTATTCGCCAGAGTTTCCAGTAGGTCTTTCCTTTGACTTCCTCACTCTCTGATACCCGCCAAACCTCTGATGCAAATTCCTCACCTGCAGGCAACCAGAATTGGTCATAATTACACATGAAAGTGTATTCCCATCTCTTCCCTTCCTCAATGAAGGGACGGTAGGAGGAGGCTTCCTGAGCAAACAAGCAGAATGGATAAAGTATCGTAAGAAGTAAAATAAGACGTTTCATAGAGACTATGTTTCTAATGATTCACGTTGCAAAGGTATTTAAAATACTTATGGCTCGAAGAAATTTACGGTACTTTTTTGGATACTTCCCTCTGAAATCTCCAAATTAGCACCTAATGGCACAATAAAGTCGTTATTTTCTTCTATAACAGACTATCATATGTCTCTTCCGCTCAGGCATTTGAAAGCAGCTTTCATGCCACTCACTTAATCATCACCTTCCGTCCATCCTTGATGTACAACCCTGGACGGCTGGGAGGCGATGAGAGGTGGCGGCCGGAGAGGTCGGTCCAGGGGGCAAGTGACAATGATCGGTTTTCAGAGGAAGTGTCGGAGTGAGGGGCAGTGATGGAGGTGGGGAGAGGGATATTCCAGCGTTCTGCTAACTCATCGTAGTAGAGCATCTCATCATCAATGAAACAGGCCAGCAGTTGGAGAACGGGTGAATGAGGCTTCTTATCGCTTTGGTTGAAATTGGGATTTATCCGAGAGCCAATGCCTTCATACATAAATGTCCAATTACTTTTGTGATTCTGATCAACATCTGAATATAAGACTTTCCTTTGTATTCTTCCCCCCTCTTTTATATACGAGACTTCTTGTATGAGAAGCGTGTCTGTAAAGTCTTTTGGAAAATAGGTCTGCCAATACTCATACTGCCTCACATTATCATAAGAATGCGCGCAAGGTTGCCATACAACCAACGTGTCTCCGACCTCTGCTCCGAAGTCAAACATCAGACGAGGAACGGTGTCGCCTTCATAGAAGAACCATACTTTCTTGTCTTCCTCATAGGCATAGACCGCCTTGAACTCCTCGCCTCCTACAATATAGCCTTCCTGTTGCATCCACTTCTTACACGCCCTTCCAGCAACAATGGTATCTCCCTCAATATAATGTCTAAAATAGCTATCATCGCCTGTGATATACCACATCTTCCCTTCCTCGATGAAGGGGCGATAGCTTTCATCTTGAGCAAACAAGCAGAATGGATAAAGTATCGTAAGAAGTAAAATAAAACGTTTCATAGAGACTATTTTTCTAATGATTCACGTTGCAAAGGTAAGCAAAATCCGTGACGGGTGCGCTCTTTTTCTGTTAAAATTTGTTTTTTTCTTGGCTCACTTCACCACCACCTTGGATACGTTCTTCACGTTCGGGCATCTGCAAACAAGCTTGCATGCCGCTCACTTAATCAGAACCTTGGATACGTTCTTCACGTTCGGGCATCTGCAAACAAGCTTGCATGCCGCTCACTTAATCAGAACCTTCTTCCCGCCTCTGATATACACTCCCTTTCGGGTTGGAGGTGATGAGAGGCGGTGGCCGGAGAGGGTGTGCCAGGAGGCTGGTGACAATGTTCGGTTTCTTGAGGAGTTGCTGGAGCGGGGGGCGGCGATGGAGGTGGCGTCGAATTCCTCCATTCTGGCGAAATACTTGTCCCAGCCAGCCGCGATGTATGCTTCGCGAGTTCCTGCAGGAATGTGAAGAACCGCATCTTTGGAGGTATAGGCGAAATAGGAATTATCTTGCATGGGTTCCTTAATATATGACACCACAGAGGTCAATTCCTTGCATCCGCCGAAACAAGAAAAACCCATCTTTGAGATGGAAGATGGTAGTGTGACACTTTGTAATTTTTGACAACGTTCGAACGCACGATCTCCTATACTGTCTAAACTCTCTGGAAGGACGATACTTTCCAGTTTCTTGCAGCTATCAAATGCTAACGATGGAATATATCTAACATTGGAAGGAACACTAAATGCAGTAAAATTACACCCCATAAAAGCACCTTCACCCATAAACATTATCGATTCCGGTAGGATTATGGATGAAGCTGGACAATAATAAAATGCCCTGTCGGCTATTGCCTTGGTTCCTTCTCTCATTTCCAATTGGGTGTCCGAAGTTATTTGCCCTTTATAGGAACATGCGAAGTGACCGACATATACAATTCCATCTTCCTGCTGATTCAATAAGGCGGTGTTCTGAAAGGCGTTTACACCTATTTGCCTGACAGATTCGGATAATGAAATGGAAGACAGATTCGTACAGTCTTTAAAAGCATTCTCCATGATACATTCCACCTCATCACCCAACGTTACCCTTTCCAAAGATGAGTTGCGGGCAAACCAACTATAACAGACTCTCTTGTGAATGACAACAGCCTTAATTCCAAAACATCCATCGAATGCAGAAAGAGCGATGTTACAGGACTCCGGCAAAACGAGTTCCGTTAAACTGGTACAACTCTCGAATGCTCCATCGCCAATCTCCTTTAATCCTGAAGGAATTTCTATATCCTTAAGTTCGCTACATCTTTTAAAAGCTCTTGGCCCTATTGACTCAAGTGTACTCGGGAAATTAATTTTCGTGAGTTTCTGACAATCCCAGAATGCACCGTATGATATATTCTTCAAGCCATCTTCCAACTCCACAGTTGTAAGTTCTCTGCAACAATTGAAGGAAGCTTCACCTATTTCTTTTACAGAGTATGGAATGTGAATACTTTTAGGACCACCAAAATCTTCAGGTTCTGAAGTAGCCTCTGTAGAATCAAGAGGTACGGCCGGGTAGGGCATTTGGAAAGCCTTCTCGCCTATTCGCACGACAGGAATTGATGTCCCTTGATAAATTACTGTCGGAGGAATATTGATTTCTCCAGAGTAATATGAGAATTCTATGCTGTCACGCGTCACTTCTGCCGCCCACTCCCCTTCTCCAAGAGAAATGAGATTGTAAAATATCCCATTCGCTTCGAAGTCATAGGCCAAAGAAGGAAGTGTCGAAGTGAAGAGAATCGTGAAAAATAAGAATAGGTGTTTCATATTGCGAACTATCTTTCATTTCTTTCAACTATTTCACCACCACCTTTCGCCCATCTCTGATATACACTCCCTTTCGGGTTGGAGGTGATGAGAGGCGGTGGCCGGAGAGGGTGTGCCAGGAGGCTGGTGACAATGAGCGGTTATCAGAGGAGTCGTTGGAGCGAGGGGCGGCGATTGAGGTGGGGTCAAATTCCTCCATAGAGGCGAAATACTGGTCCCAACCCGCCGCGATGTATGCATCGCGAGTTCCTGCAGGAATATGTAGGACTGCATCGTTGGAGATTTCATAAAAGAAATTCTTTGATATCCGGACGGGAGCCTCCATATAGGAGGTTACTGATTCCAGGGAATGACATGCATAAAAGACGCATTCTCCCAAATCACGAATCGAATTGGGAAGGGTTACGGAACGGAGAGCCGTACATTCGCAGAAAGCGTTAGGACCAATTGACATAGTTCCTTCTAAGATTTTTACGTCTTCCAATTCAGTACTTTTGTAGAATGCTTCCTCGAAAATAGCCACCACACTCGAAGGTATAGTTACGGAAGTCAGATTGGAGCACTCGCTTAATGCCCGAACAGCTATCTTATATACCGAATCTGGAATCTTCGTATTACGGCACCCTGCCATAAGCCGCAGGTCCTTTTTCCTGACAACTGCATTAGATTCATCTCGGGTTTCATACCACTCATTTTCCGGATCAATGACAATGGAGGAAAGAAGTGGGCAACCCTTAAAAGCTCCTTGTCCTATATAATGTATCGTCTTTGGCAGGAACACGGACTTCAACCTTTCACAGTATTGGAACGCTGCATCATCAATGTTATCTACACACATCTTGAGACCTTGATAGACTACTGAGTCTGGTATCACAACATCACCTTCATAAGTGGCACTATGGATTACAACGGCGTGGTTGGTTCCATCTTCCCACACGTCTTTATTGTAGTATATCCCATTCACTTCGAAGTCATAGGCCATAGAAGGAAGTGTCGAAGTGAAGAGAATCGAGAAAAATAAGAATAGGTGTTTCATATTGCAAACTTTCTTTCAATTATTTTATCAGTACCTTCTTCCCATCTCTGATATACACTCCCTTTCGGGTTGGAGGCGATGAGAGTTGGTGGCCGGAGAGGGTGTGCCAGGAGGAGATAGTGGAATCGAAGTGAGGGGCGGTGATGGAGGTGGGGAGGGGGATGTCAACGGTCTGAGAATATAATTCACTTAGATAGAGGACTTCGTCCCCGACTATACATGCCACGAATAAGTATTGGCTAGGACCGTTTGATAAATTTGTATTAAAAAATGGATGTATCTTAGCGCCGACACCTTCCATCAGGTACGCATTTAGTTGAGTGTCGTAGCCTTTAACACGATACCAAGTTTTTCTTTGCACTCGCCCGCCCTCTTCTTCATAAGCAATCTTGTCGATGATGATGGTGTCTGTGAATATACGATGGAACGTGCCTTCCAAATCCTCGACCCCACTCTTCATCAAAGCGTCGAATCGGTGTGCGTCAGGTTCCCATACCACCAATGTATCACCGATTTCAGCACCGAAATCAAAGAACAGTCGAGGTTCGCTGTCGCCTTCATAGAAAAATTTAACCTTACGATCCTCTTCATACATATAGATTGCCATAAGGGAATCTGCACCTGGTAGAAAAAAGCCGTGATATCTTGTTGGAACAATTTCTTGCATTTCTTCCCGGCTACAATGGTATCACCTTGAATGAAATGTCTCTGATAGGCATACTTCTGAATGCCATCAACGACTCCTAAACCCTTACCACGGGTATACCACACCTTCCCCTCTTCGATGAAGGGGTGATAGGTGGCATCCTGTGCTTGTATATATCCACAAGCAAGGAGAAGAGATATTAAGGATAATAGGTGTTTCATATTGCGAACTATCTTTCATTTATTTTACTTATTTCACCACCACCTTTCTCCCATCTCTGATATACACTCCCTTTCGGGTTGGAGGCGTGGAGAGTTGGTGGCCGGAGAGGTCGAAACAGGAGGGTTTGTTGGAATTGGGAATAGCATCACTTATCCTTGTGATTATTTGATAATCCAAATCGCCATCATATACACATTCGTATTCTCCTGTTTCTTTACTGATGCCGAACGAGACAAGGCGAGCTGTCGTATGAACAGTCAATTCATCCACAAGTTTCTCCTCATCTGTTAGACTTGTGTTCTGGTAGATTACCAATGTTCCAATTGAATTGACACAGCCGACACCTTCGATAATAATTAAGCCATTCGAAAGCTTAAGAACCTTTCGGAGCATCTGGTCATGAGTTGTGATTTGACTGATTTCAACGACCTTTGCAGCTTCGGCACAAGGATAACTGTCACCAACGTTCAGGGTGAAGTCATAGAGCAACATCTCATCTTCAGTTTCAGCCGAAGCAATATAGAAATCGTTTTCTTCGGGATAAAGCGTTTTTAGGAAATTCAAATATTGACTCTTAATCGCATATATTTTACCTGCATCTTCTCGAATACTGATGACATTACCCGTTGCGATAGGAGTATCGGAATCGCTCCAAAGTCCTTTAACTGGAGCACTATCAATATAATAATAATCCCTGAATAATCCCTGTATAGGTTATGGTAGGTCTGGCCATTTATAATGGTGTCTCCATAAACAGACCACCGTTCTATGCATGTATCATGGATCCAGTTCGGATATTCAGATTGAAAAGCGAACATCCAAACACTGTTCTGCTGCCACATTGTGGTAGCGGCTTTGCTTGTCTCTGAAATAAGACTGGACAATAATAATGTCCCTATCAAGGCTAATTGATTCTTTAGTAAAGTTTTTGTTCCCATAATAAAAGCTTTTGTTGTATTGGCCGGTGCAAAGGTAAGCAAAATCCGTGACGGGTGCGCTCTTTTTCTGTTAAAATTTGTTTTTTCTTGGCTCACTTAATCAGAACCTTACTCCCATCTCTAATATACACTCCCTTGCGGGTGGGAGGGGTGGAGAGGCGGCCGGATTCTACTTTAAGCGATACACCAGGAAGGCACCTACTATCCTTTCAGGATCACACCATTTTACCTTAGGAATTTGATGTAAATCTGAAGCAAGTGCCAAAACTTCATCGGAAGATGACACATTGCATTTGAAAGTATAAGTATCGTATTTTATTTCCTCTAACGTAATCTGGTTTTTATACTTTCTAAGAATTGATGATATAGTTGTCTCTTCATCAACCTGTAGAGAGAGTCGTGGGAGAACTATTGTCTCAGTCCTTGAATCTCCAGTTACTTCTGTGTAGATATCGGATATGTAGTATTCTTCCAAAGCAGAGCGAAAATCGGTTCTTAAAATTACCCCGGTATTTGATACTTTTCGGATGACTTCATATCTTCCTTTGACAGAAAATGCAGAGTCCAGCTTCTCGGTTCCAAAAGAACAATCCTCTTTCGGCTGTACGTAAACAACAGACGTGTCTGATTTCCAGAGTTCTATAAAAGTATCATGATACCAATAGCCATTTTGGGCAAACGTAGGAGGATCTGCCTCATCGTCCCTGCATGAGGAGAATAATGAGCAAGGAATGATGATTGTTGTGATAATAGCAATGAATAACTCTTTTTTCATAGATGGTTTCATTCGACAGAAAAATTATAATTAAAAGCAATAGTAATAAAATCACTCTCATGATTATTTGCCTTGTTCCGATACTTAATCCTAAAGGATACCTGGTATTTCCCAATGGACAAATCTGGCATATTAGCGCACCCACAAATAGGATATGTAATATCTTCATTCCTCCCCGTTTCCTTCCATGTGCATCGCAAGTGAAAGGTTGAATGTGGCTCTATGGTCATCCATGTCTGCTCAGAAAATTGACAAAACATACCATCATAAGGGACTCCGACCTCTTTGCCTGTTTCATCATAAACACAGAATAGTTCATCTGCAGATGGGAGGAACATATCTGCACCATTCTCACAGATACCGGATTTGATAACCCTGTCATTCCATTCTTCAAATGTATACACAATCTTGGTGTCGCAGTTGTTGACAATGGTCAAATCGAAGTAGATATTATCTCCACTCTTGAACGTGGTCTGTTCTTCGCCGTTTGCATTTAAAAGACGGAAATTCAAATCTATTCCGTTTCTTACTTCATCTTGGTCTTTAGAACAAGAAAGAGTCAAGACGAATGAACAGAGAATAAATAAGAATACCGAACCAAAAGCGAGAATCTTTTTCATAATCAGAGTTTTTATTGTTTTTGTTGAATCTATCTAATGTTTAGTGCAAAGATATTGCTTCCTATTCACATATACACACTTTTCTGCAGAAATATTACAGCAGGAGGCCACTTTTTGATTTTATCGCCATTTTTTAATGCTATTTTCTGTTCTGCGCGGCGCAAAGATACGCATTTTTATCTAATATTGGCAATTTTTTTATGAGAAAATAATTCATCAAGAATTCATCAAAAATAGGATAAATGGATGATAATCAAATGGAAACGGCCTATTATGACAACACTCAAGGTGAATTCATCAGAAAGTCATCAGAGAATAGGAGAAATCGTATATAGG
>JAEEGL012072372.1_pt1 | contig 13347 bp, 7 predicted proteins | sample 9134231 | NCBI WGS metagenome assembly JAEEGL01 (sample SAMN16246548, study PRJNA631951) | gut metagenome | biome: gut microbiome; feature: rumen; material: fiber-attached | host: Bos | place: Iran: Karaj | collected 2018-10 | reverse complement strand
GGGAACAGGTAGAAGCCCAATCGATAATATCCGATGGCAAGAAGATATTCCTCAGCCTTCTTTGTTTCGGTGATGACTACGCCCCTGTTAATCATCTTCCTTATTTGCTCTGCCACTGTCGTGGCTTTCTTCGTTTTCTTTGCCATTGATTCACTATGTATGTCTAAACGGATGCAAAGGTACGGTTTTTTATTGGAATTCCATCATATCATAGCAAGGAGTATATAAATTTTGTATCTTGAAATTATGTGACTACTAATGAATACCAGTTTAACATCTATGGTAAAACGACAAAAGAAGCAAGTTAATACAGCGTTAATAATTAAAAAACTGTTTTGGATGACTAAGAATGAATGTTAAAGATGGGACATCCCGTGAATTATTCCCCCTACAAAACAAGTTGTTCTCAAAAGAAATATGTATTTTTGCTCCTACAAATTAAAAAACGAGTAAGCCTGGGTAACTCTGGAGGTGGCGACTGCCCCTCCGGAGTTTACCCGTTTTTTTTTATCAATCAAATCAATTATCACAATGAAGAATTTATCATTGTTTGCGTCTCTTCAAATGCTTTAATATAGAAGTTATGCTTTTCAATGACATGCTGTGCTTTGCCATCATTTTGCTCGTTAAAATCTATTGTTTTCTGCAAACTTCTTTGAAGATAATCACGAGCCAGATCTTTCCTGTCAAAAATAGTATAAACAATAGGAGGAAGAGCCTCAATTTCGTACCCCAACTTCATTTCATCGTGCATGAGATCATCCATAACATTTTCCAACTTGGAATATCGTTCAAAAAGTGGCATTACTAAATTTTCTACATAATCACACATTTCTTGAACCACCGTTTCTATATAGGTTTCGTCATCGCTTTCAGCCACTTTCCATTGCTGAAATCTCTTTGGTTGCATCAAATGGCCTGAAACAGAGTATAAGCATGGACTATACCCTGTCCCTATCCGATTACCAGTCAACTCTACCATGCGATTGTTTATCAAATCTAACAACTCATTCACTTTAGGATAACTAACTAAAAAAGACATATAATAAAACCTAACATGTGGAATGTAGTAGGTGGAATGAATGACACTAATCTTTAGATCCGCATCATTCATTTTCGCAGTGAAATCATTCATGTTCTTTCTCTTGAATCCAAGAGTATTCAGCCTTTCAATGAAATGTGCTTTGGAAGTGATATAATTACTCTTATTCGCTCTCATTTTGTCTTTAATGCTAACAATTGTTTATTTTAAAATTTAAATCAAATATATAAACGGAAAAGAATACATATTATTATTTTTATCCCTCATTTATAATGTTTATATATGAAATGGTATTTTTCTGTAAATGGAGCCTTTTGGTTTAGAATACCATTAAAATTATATATTTTCGCAGCATTCTTTCCAAAAGGAATAAAAGGTTTCATTTCCTTTAACTTTGGAAAAACAATCTTTTGATTAATTGTACATCGAGCTGTTGGTCCATTTTTCACCTCAATAATATATAATAAATTATCTTTTTCACCTATCAAATCGGCTACATAAGTTGTACCATCAACTCTGAGACTGACTTGTGACCCTATTATTTCTCCTCCGTTATCAACAAACTCATTTGTAAATCTTTCCACACCCGCCTGTCCCTTTTGATATGGTGTAAGAGGAGCATTTTCAACATTGGTTGATGCGGTGGAATAATGATCAGAATATGTATTCTGTCTTGGTTGCCTAAAGCTGTTTTTCGGCTCAATTGGTTTCCCAGTGAGAACATCTTCACCATTATAAAAGGAACTGGTACCACCTATTACAAATCCTGTGATAGCCCCCCATTTTCCGTATTCCCAAGCTGTGGTGATTCCTGCCTTAAAGATATTGTCACCCGATATAAGAGCGTTTCCGCCTCCCAAAATCAATCCAGAAGAAAAGCCTGATGCAAAACCAGTTATAGCACCACCTATTGCACCACCAATACCAATTGACAGTCCTCCTGTATATGCACCTAAAGCTCCAGAAGCAGCACCTACTGCAAAATAGCCCATGAATTGCCAAATATTATGTATATTGTCATAATTTTGGACTAGATTATATATACCACCAATAATACCAAAGATTGCAGGAAGCGCAATCTCTCCATCTGGATCCGTATATTTCAGTGGATTATTAAGACAATAGGAATATCGATTATAGTTCTGCGAGAAGTCAGGCAACTGAACGTAGTTGTCAGGACTGAGGAAGCGTCCTATCAGAGGATCGTAGAGACGACCGTTCATGTTGATGAGCTGGAAGTCTGACATCATCTCATGTCCAGTGAACCCCCTGTGGAACGCTATGGTATTCGTCGTTACAGTCTGTTTGCCCCATGCATTATAGTTGGCGTAGAACACGTTTGTACCATTCGAATCGTATATTCTGCAAATACTCCCGATGTTGTCAGTGCAGGCGTAATAGAGTTTGTCAGCCACTCCATTTCTTCGAATCATCATCACTCCATTTCCAAGATAGTAGTAATGGCGTGTGATTCCTTGCACCGTTACCCGTTCGTAATCGCCAGCATGGAGGATGGACTGCCGCACCACATTGTCCTCCTCTAACTGTGATGTCCAGCGCTCCTTGTCGGGACCATACTGCACTCGCATACAGTAGCCTCTGTTGCCTGGATATTGGTCGATGAATGTGAACTTGTTGAACGCATTGTAGTCAATGGACTGATAGCAGGTGTCGAGCGTTGTGTAATTCTGAGTATGGTATTGATTTCCTATTCTTATAACAGCATGGTTGGAAGTGGGATGGTCATAGTCGGAATAATAATAGCTTCCCAGATTCTGCATAGAGGAGATATTGCCATTGCTGGAATATGAGATAGTACCAATGTTCTTTGCATTGACCAGCCTGTCAACAGCGTCATACTGGAAATTCTCACCTGTGATTGAAGGAAAATAATTATACCTCCCCCGATGAATGAGGTTTCCCGTTGGCTCATCAAACTCGAAGCCGATGGTGTCGAGACGAGTGTTGAATCGGTAGGTTGTCAGATATGAAAGATACCCCTTTGCATTATGCACTTCCCTATGCCGTATCGTGTCGCCACAAATGTGCGACTCCTGAATGCGTCCATCGAAGGACTGGAGTTTCCATGCACTCACACCATTGCAGAAGGTCTGAACCTTGTTCCCTACATCGTCGTAACTATAGCTGACCTGCACATTGCCTGGATAGACCACACTACCCAAAAGTCCGTTGCCATTATATGTATATTCTACAGTCAGGCTGTCCTCATCGGGCTGAAGCCTCGTTTCTTTTGCAACACGTCCAAATCCATCATATTCATATTTCAGGATTCGATTGGTCATTTCCTTCCTTACAAGGCGCATAGCAGCATTACCCTGTGTTCCGTAGGTATAGTTAATTGTATTACCATAATACTGGTTTCCCATCTGTTCACACACCAGTCTGCCATACACATCGTAGGTGTAAGTGGAAACACGTCCATTACCATCGGTCTTTTGTGTAACTCTGCCTAAAGCATCATACTCGTACGTGTTCAGTCCTGCGTCTGGGTCTTCCAGCGAAATGCGGTTACCAACCTCGTCGTAGCTCATAGAAACGACATTGTTTCCAACGGTGGCAGAAACAGGCTTACCATTCGATGCATACTTGAATGTCACGCTGCTCACGGGGTCGGTGGATGTGATGACATTTCCCCACGGATCATAAGTTTTCACGTATGTGTGTCCATTGACAACAGTGGTTGTTGATCTGTCTCCATAACTGTAGGTCGTAGTCTTTCCGCTGCTCAGCGTTTCAGACTCTACCCTGCCCAAGGCATCGTATGTGTATTGGTCAAGGAGTATAAGCATTCCAGAACTGCTTCTTTTCGTAACGACCTGCCCCTTATTGTTGAAAGTTTTGGTGCTGGTGACAGAAACATGGTCTTCTCCAACACTTTCTGTTCTCATCTCTCTTCCTTTCGCATCAAACCAAGTCTTCAGCCACGGTGCCCCCGTCTGCTCCTCTACAATAAAATATTTCATGGTGGCATTCTGTCCCCATCCACGGGTCAGAGTCTTAGTTATTCCCTCTGGAGAGGTCGTAGTCAGCAAGTTATCCCATCCATCGTATGTGTAAGTTGTGATGAGTGGGTAAGAATTGTTTGTACTGTCAGTTTCAGTCAGCAAATTGCCCCAGTAGTCGTATGCGTAATAGATATTGGTTGAAGCTGGACTGGTGTATGTATGTGAAACTTTCTGGATAGGATTGCTATAAGCATACTTTTTATGAAGAGTCTGAACTCCTGCTCCTTGAGAGTATTCATCTATCAGGTTGCCATTATTGTCGTAAGAATAGTAAGTGGTTAATGCAAGTGTGGACGACTGGGCATTTTCAACAACAGATGTCTTCTGCCCTTTGTCGTTATAGGTTATCTGTGTTTCCTGAATGAATTCTTCGTCATCATCTGGATGGAAAAGTGTCTTCGAGATAGTCTGCGGATGGTAGGAACCACCAGCCTGCACATAGTCTGAATATGTCTCAATTTGGTAGAAATCACCACTGTCATCTTCAATAGCCTTTTCTGAAAGACAACCTATTGAAGTGTCATACTCATAGAATGTTTGCCTGATGTTTCCGTAGATATCCGTTTCCTTTATCAGTCCAACACACAATTTGTAGTTATTCGAACCATAAGTGTAGATACTATTCGACTGCTCTGTGACGGAAGTCAGTCCTCCCTGTATGGTAGTCATTTTCACTTTTCTTGGCAAGCAGAATCGGTTGTTCCATTCTACAATCTCGTTGTTGACTGTCTTACCCAAAGTTTCATCCGTTATAACCTGTGACAAGAAACCGCAAATTCCCTTCCCTTGCGAATTCCATTTCAAATCAGCATAGTTGTATGAAATCTGATTAGAGCCTGCTGCTCCATTATCTGACACGACCTGAGAAACAACAGGCAAAGGAATGGTCACGGAAATAAAAGGATAGCTGGTCGTGTCCTGCCTTTCATACACACTATTGTCAGACAGGGACTTGTAGGTGATATGTGTTTCGTTGCCAAAACCATCTTCGATGGAAGAAATCCTACCACTGGATATGTTGTATCCTGTATCCACATAAAGACGCAAGGTGTCTGTATTAGAAGACTGGTTGTACAATTCCCTGCCAAGATTCATCAAACTCAATAATCCATTGCCAGCAAAATCACCTGCAAACACATGTCCACATTGTGCATCTTCCTTACTGCTTGTCTGTGTCCTTTTTGCCTCTACCAAGTTCGCCCCTGTTGAACGCATCCATCGGTTCTTAGTCGATTGGTAGTTGGAGCCATATACCGCCTTGGAGAAGAAAACATCGCTCCTGCCATCATGATTGAAGTCATAGACAACAACGGAAAAGTAATTGTCATCATCATCTGTGGACTGGTCATAAATGTCCATGCTGCAAGCCAGTGTCTTAGTGAAAGTGCCATCACCATTGCATGTAAGGAAATAATAGTTTTGTGATTCTTCCTTTCCAAAAAGGAAATCAATGAGTCCATCGCCATTGAAATCACCTTGATAGAGCTTAATATCCTCACAATCCAACGTTCCAATCATTTTGTTGCTGTTCGAAAAAGGATAGCTCCCATGCTGGACTCCGTTGTTAAAAAACACTACATAGCCTGTCTCATGGAACACGATTATATCAACGAGTCCATCATTGTTGAAATCACCACTAAATAAATGCTCAGGATCAGCTGGCAAACTCAGTGCTGTTCCTTGGAAAGAAAAGCCGTTGCTACTGTTTTGATAAGCGCAATAGCTATAGTAGTGATTATTCGTTTGTCCCTTTTCAATATGGATGGCCTCACTCCTGCCATCATTGTCGAAATCCGCTATCACATGAAGTGGGGCATCATCAGCATTCCAGATTCTCTGGGAGAATCCGATGCACTCCACATTTGTCTCTCCATCAGCCACCTGTCTGCCAAGAATATAGGAATAGATAAAGTAATTCTGAGTGATTGACCCTTCTATGAGTTTTGCAATAGGGATGCAAATATCTTGATAGCCATCGCCGTCCAAATCAACAACAGAAATACCCTGAAAAGACTGTTTGAGTTCAAAAAATTTGATTCCAGAAGGAAATTTGTAAAGTAGAGGTGATTTGTAACTAATGGTTCCATTATTTTGACGCTCTGATGGATATACATAGACATAAGTCTGAAAAGTGAAACTGGAATCTGTCTCTGTTCTATAATAATAGTGCTTTCCTGAAGATAATTGTATGATGTCACTGATACCATCACCATTGAGGTCGGCAGAAGTGAACATTCGTGACTCCCACTTGTCAAGGTAGGTTGATTGAGCCAGAGGAATAGTAGGAATAGAAGGTGTGTGACTGAATCCACCCAGATAGTTCCAATCAATCACTATAGGATTCATAGATTCGCCACTTCCATTGCTTTCTGTCACACTTGTCAATCGCGAATAGGAGATGCCCGATTGGTCGGAAGTTGTGTCGTATGCCAGTTGGTACGTCCTGTATGTCTGACCCTGACGCCTTGTCGTAATTGTCTTGAGACGCTTGCCCATGACAATTTCCCTTCCTCCAACATTTTGTTTGATAGGGTCATTTGAACGAGTCTCGTATGTAAAAGCAATTATGTTCTGATGGTAAACAATGGTTGTCAAGTATGCGCAGTTTTGGTCAAAACCATAATAGTAGTTCATAGTGTTTCCCAGTGGATTTCTTGCCAACGATATGTACCATGCTGCACAATGAACAGCTCCATTGACAGTATAGTGCTGGCTTGCCGAGTTTCGTCCATATTCGTATGTCATTCCATCTGGTGAATGGACTGTGAAATAGTCAATCGAGCCATTCGTCACAGACGAAATGGTCACTTCCGTGAAAGGCTCAGACTCCAGAACATATACAGCCCCTGCCGTTCCTTCTGTCCCTGATTTCAAAATCAATCGCTTTCCATCTAAGCTGAAAGCATCACTGCTATCATACCTCACACCAGAAGCCACACCGTCATGATAAACATCGCGAGGCACACAGGTTATGGAAGAAATACCTGACAGGTTGAATCCCCAGCCAGCAACTCCGTTTCCTCCTTGACTGTTATAGGATAGAGCTATAGAAGGTTGCATTCCATGAATACCCTCTGGCATATCTATAGCAATGGAATATGTAGCCCCTCCAGTGCTTGACACTTGAAACTCTCCTTGTGAACTTCCGACAGGCACATTGCTTGTGCTTGTCTTGTTAGGAGCATAGACTCTTATCAATTCATTATTTATAATCTGGGTACTGTCTGTTATTGCCCTATTCCCTAAACTGTCAAGACCATCTTCTCGACCATCAACTGTGCTGTCGTTGGGACAAGACAAAAAGGATTCACTACTGCCCAGAATTTGCTCACTATATGACAATAAAAGTGCCGTGCAACAAATCAATAGTTTATTTTTCATGATACTATTCTTTTTGAATGGTTATAATAAATGCCTATATCTATTTTTCCTTTACAATTTTAATAGTCTCCTTTTCTCCATTCACATTGACAACCAACAGATAGATTCCACGAGGATAGTCATTTACATCAATACTGGTCAATGAGGATGAGACTGATTCGGAAAAAAGTTGAACACTTGACAGGGAATATACTGATATCAAGCAAACATCTGTTTCTGCAAGCCCTGTTATTTCAACTTTTAGTATGTCATGGACGGGATTAGGATAGGCTTTGATCTTATAAATTCTCGAACGTTCTGATTCAGTTGTTGTCTTCGATTGGAGTGTCCTCGAACTCTGAATGGCCAGTCTGTCGAAAGGATCATTACGGCAATAGCGATTACCGGCATCATCATAAAAGTAATGCAGAACTTGACCACACATGGTAGATGAATATACTATACAAAGAATAGTAAATAATGTCTTTTTCATAAACATTCATTTTTTTAAGAATTATTAAATGAGAGTGATTATCCCCTTAATGCAAGAATCAAAGAATTTCCATTGTTTTAATAGTTAAATACATTTTTGACCTAAGTCCTTAGATAAAATCTCTACAGTGAATAGGAGGAAAGGTATTTATTCTGTGGCTCATACTTCATAGGCTTTCAGTTACAAGACTATGTTTTCTCGACTTCGGATAGTTTCTCTTAGTTTCCCTGGTAAGTGCCGATAAAGAATATGGCACCTGTGCTGCTTTCCGTAATGACATAGACGAATGGCTTGTTGGCATGGAAATCGTATTTCCGTATCTGCTCACTTGGTCCTGTGTCCGTGTCTCCAGAAACGGCATAGGTGATAGTTTTCACCTCTGTGCCGTTCTCGTTCACCTCTATGGAGGAATACTGTCTCATTTCCGATATGAAAGCATTCCCTTTCTCACAAAGATACGGGAGTTGAGCTTTATTGCTATCGAAGGCAGATTGAACACCCATCTGATGAAGGACTTCCTTAAGGGAAAGGCTTGTCTGGGTAATGAAACGGGGCATCTTGATATCCACCTCGTAGATGGAATAGTGCTCGTAAGCATTCATTTCGTTCCATGTGTCCGAAGAAAGCATGTTGATGATGTCGTAGGTGGTATAACCTTCTTCTGGCAACAATACATTCATGCAGAACCCACCTGCGCTGTATGGCAGCCGTATCATCATCATCTTGTCGTAGTTCTTCGCCAGCACGGTGGCTTTCTGGTGCATCATTTGCACTGTGGTTGTGTTTCCGTTACGCAAGGTGAAATTCTCTGTCACCGTATTCTTCTCGTCGAATGCGTGTGTCCAAGTGGATTTGAAATAGATGGCGTTAAGCAGATAGGCTATGGCACTTGTCTCTATTCTGTCGATGATGTTGGGTATATTGCCATGCGTTTGCTGGCTACACCATTCGTTGACAAGCTTTAGGGTGGCTGGATCGGAGAAATCCTTGTTCACCAACTTAGCATTGTAGCAATTCTCCATACTGCTTGCATAGTAGGCATTAAGTGCGTAACCCTTGTTGAGGAGGATGGCATTGGCAATATTGAGAGTTACGCCTGTGTCCGCTTTGGGAGCACTCTCTATCATGTTCTTGCAGAACTGGTTCACGGCTTCGGGATCATTCGCACTAAAGCCAAGGACACGAGTGATTTCATCGCGTGTCGTACCATCAGCAGCTGTGTTGAGCATGCCAAGCAGATAAGTAGTGCTGAGAGGAGAAACAATATTGCTTCCCTTCTCCTCGCCCGTGGTGTTAATGGTGCGGAAGAGGTTGAACGCAAAATCATTGTTGTTTAATACAAATGCTTGCTGCTCGGTTGTTAATTGAATGGGAGTTCTTCGTGTAACAAGGTTTGTCGTGGTCATCTCGTTCTTATCGTTGGAACAACTAAGTGCAACCATAAGGCACAAATAGGTTGAAAATAGTTTTAGCTTATTCATCATAAAAGTATTATATTTTTGGTAGATTTATTGATGTGAAAAACATCATGATACAATTTCAAATTGAATCAATTAAAAATGAATGATATGTAATCTGAATCGTATCGAATAATTGTTCATTTTCTAAATAGTCTTATCAGATGCACAAATTATAGCTATACATTTATTAATTGAAAAAATCAATACAAAACAAATTCAGAATTAAATAATTCTCAAATGTTGGGATATATATCATAAATGATACTTTTATCTTGACTAAACTGTGTATTACTATCTACATTAAAAACATCTAAGAAATAGCCATTTGATATTCCATACCACCCCCAATTACAACGATAATAATTTCTTTCCTCAACACTTCCTCCGACAACATGATATGGTGGATTAAGTGAATAATAAGTTGTTTGCATTGTTTGATAAATAAAGCCATCTATTACCCATGCATGACCATTCCCACTATACAAATCTCCACCACGTGCATATACCAAATGCTGTGATAACAATGAACTTCTAATGTTTGTGGCATCAAAATCTGAAACTTCTGAACAAGTATATCCAAAAGAACAAATTGTATTGCGTACATTATTTATTGTAGTAGATGTTGTTTCACCAAAGTTGGCGTTAGAAAGAATTCCTATTTCAGTTAACAATCTGGACACTTGCATACTGCCAGGACAAATGTTATTATATGAATTTTCGTTTAGCATGGTATTCCAAGAAAGTGTATCCCCTTCTATGGCTATATAATGAGGATGTTGAAAATAGGACATAATTTGTCCTGCTGCTACAGGACCACATCCTACAACTGTATTAGGATTAGATGTAATGAATTTAGCATAATAATTATAAGGGTATCCTTGTCCCCACTCTACATCAACCAGTGAAGAAACAGAAGATACTGTTTGCCAACTTCCATAGCTTACATGGTATTGGTTCCCAAATTCATCTGTAATAATGAGAAGTTCTGCTATTGAATCTGTTGGAACAGGTGTAAGAGGTTGAAGCCCTACTCTGTTTATTACCTCATTTTTATAGTTCTCGCTTGCAACTTCCATGAAATCTCCCACACCTGTGTTAGCGATTGCATCTTCAAGGTCAAGATGCCCTGACTCAGAGTATGCGTAAATCGGGGTGGTTCGTCTATCAGCTGAGACGAGGGCAAATCCGCCATCGTTAGCAAAGTTGATAACATGGAAACGGACATCAATAGTGTCATTGTCAACTGCGGATCGTGTTTGCTTGCGAACGAATCGATTTGTTACAGAATACTCGTAATGATTTTCTACCCTACGATTGATTCCTGCTCGTGTTCCTTTCCGCAAAATGTCTCCATGCATGAATTCAATTGCCTCGCTTAAAGCCTGTTCGTAGTTAACATAGTATGGGTCTACTTTTTGTTGGGGAATAGAAGTAACCTCGTCAAGTGAATCATCATTACCACATGAATTGAAAGTTGTGATGATTATGATGTTAGTAAATAACACCAATAAAGTAATGAATGTCTTTTTCATAAGTTTGAAAGTATAATAAATATCATAATAATTTAGAAAATCTCGAATTTATCGAAGTTGAAATCATAAAAAACAACTGATAATGTATTACTATTGAATAGAAAAAACACCTATATATATAATACTATCAATAACAAATTCTAATGTGTAAACATCTTCTTCCAATGCTGAAAGATCAATGCTAAAAAGATTTTCGTTATCAAATAAAACAAAACCTGAGCAGACAGACACACCCAAATGGTTGTAAATATGATAAGGTGTGTTGTTCAAGGAGCTATTACCCAACAAAACAAGAGAAGAGATTGTAGAATCATAATAAACAGATATCGGTGCTTGAGATGGTGAACGAGGTCCATCACCACCATTGGAATCACCAGGACTAAGAACACCTATTACAACTGGAATTGTATCTCCTTTTAGTTCAAGGGAGTTTGCTCTCACAATAGTTGAGAACTGACAAATGAGCGCAGCCAATAGGGCTATGAATCTGAATTTTTTCATGTTTTGAATAGTTTTAAAGATTTGAATTTGCGCAAAAATATGTTTTCTTTCGATTTGTGCAAAGAAAAAAACGTTCCACCTTGTTCCTTCAATAATACTGAACTTACTAAATTCCACGGTCGTTTGTCTCTATTCTATTGAATATAAATGAGTTATTTTATATGTTTTGCTTTGTTCCAATAAACAAGAAGTGAAACAAAATGGAACAAGTTTGTTGCCGTGAAAGTTTGTGGAGAAATAAAGAAGCACTAACTTTGCATCATTAATTGAAAAATATTTTTGTATGAAGACTTACTTTCCTCAACATGCATCATTTTTGTTCTCAATGGTGTTTTTCTTGATGGCTCTCCTGTCGTCATGTGTCCGTCATGATGAAAATCTTTTGTTGAGGATGGAGGCAATCAAGGAATTGGGCAATCACAATCCACAGCTAGCCATGCAGAAGCTTGATTCTCTGCAAAACGAGATGGACAACGCTGATGCATACATTTTGAACAAGTATTCGCTACTTTCCATCCGTCTTCAGGATAAGGCGTATATTCTTGCGAAATCGGACACGCCCATTATGCGATTGGTAAGGTATTTCGAGTCGCACGGAAGCACGGCAGAAAGGCAAGAAGCATATTACTATGCTGGCAGTGCATACCGTGACTTGCAGGACACACCCAAGGCGTTGGAATACTTTCTGAAAAGTGCTGATTGTTGTGAGGGAATGGAAGGGATTGATTCTGTGATGTTGAGAAACACCTATTCACAACTTGGAAGACTATATTATTATGTGCAGGATTATTCTAATGCTTTGGCCATGTCAAGAAAAGAGATAGATATTGCAAAAAAGTTGAACACACTTGATGCGTTTACTCTTGTGGCTGAAGGAGCTGCGTTACATCATTTGGATAGCCTTTCTGCTGCGTTAGAGCCATTCGAGAACGCACTTGATTATATTGAACGTAACCAAAGCTATGAAAAGAATCATCAGGAACTTGTTTCTTTACTGTACTATTTTATTCAATACAGGAAAATGGACAAGGCGGGAAAGTGCTATCAGTTAATCCAATCGAATGAGAAGTTTCCAGTTCTGCAGGACTTATATTTTAATATAGGATGCTATTTAATGATGTGTGGAAAGATGGACTCTTCTCTTGTATATTTCAATAAAGCGTTGGATGAAGGTCCTAAACTGATTGATCGACAATCAGCATCAAAAATGCTCTTGAAGTATTATAATTATGTAGGTGACAAGGAGCAGGCAAATCGCTATGCCATGCAGTATCTCCATTGGACCGATACGCTGAATTATCGAGTTCGTCAAGAAGAGGCAGCCACAACCAACAACAGGTACAAGTATTTCAAGAACAGGGAAGAGGAGCTGCTATTGCAAGAGGAAAAGAACAAGTACCGTATGTTGCTGATTGTCGTCTCGGCAGTTGCATTGGTTCTGTTGTTCGCTCTTGCTTCATTCTTCCTCTTCCGCAGGAATAAAAGACTGCGAGAATTGTTGGAAAAGACACGTGAACTGAAGAGCACGAAGGAGGAAAACCGAAAGATGCAAACAGAACTGATTCAGCAAAAGGAAGAGTTAGAGGAGCTTGGAAAGAAGATTAGAGAAAATAGTGGTCAGTTGTTGAGAATGAAGGAGGAGCAGGACAAGTCGGAAATGGAACTGACTCGTGCAAGGGAGGAAGTGGCAAGCAGGATGGAACAGAGCAGACAGCTTCTGCAAATGCTGCAAAGGACTCAATTTGAAGAGAATGCGCATGATGTGATTCAGCAGATTCAAGAGGCATCGGAAGGTCGTCACACCATGACTCCAGACGACTGGAAGAAGTTTCATTCCGCCGTTAATTTGCTATATCCAGACCTCAACGATAAGATCGTGGAACACTTGGGAGAGAGAATCACGGAACAGCAGTTGCGCATCTGCCACCTCATG
>JAEEGL012019457.1_pt1 | contig 13347 bp, 11 predicted proteins | sample 9134231 | NCBI WGS metagenome assembly JAEEGL01 (sample SAMN16246548, study PRJNA631951) | gut metagenome | biome: gut microbiome; feature: rumen; material: fiber-attached | host: Bos | place: Iran: Karaj | collected 2018-10 | reverse complement strand
TAATCGATGCGGATGTGTCCGGACTCAAGCAGCGGTTCACTTTTTCACCGGACTGAAACGGATCAAAATAAAATCTGATCAATACTACGGAGGCAGTTTATGTCAACATTTACTCTGGCAGTCGCCGGAAAGGGAGGCACAGGCAAGACCACGATCTGCGGCATGCTGATCGACTGGCTCTGCAAGAACGGAAAGACACCTGTGCTTGCCGTGGACGCGGATGCGAACTCTAACCTTAACGAGGTGCTCGGAGTCGAGATAGAGCACACGCTCGGAGAGATAAGAGAGATCATAGCATCGGCGGACAATGCGGAGGTGAGCCCCATCCCCGCCAGCATGAGCAAAAAGGAATTCATGGACGCCAAATTCCATACGGCGCTGATCGAAGATGACGACTTCGATATGCTCGTCATGGGACGCACTCAGGGCAAGGGGTGCTACTGCTTCGTCAACGACCTTCTCAGCGCTGAGCTCAAGAAGCTTCAGGGCGCCTACAGATACATGATAGTCGACAACGAAGCGGGAATGGAGCATATAAGCAGAGGAGTGCTTCCTTCTGTCAACGCCATAGTCCTCGTTTCCGACTGTTCAAGAAGAGGCATCCAGGCAGTCAGCAGGATAGCCGAGCTTGTCAAGGAGGTCGACATCGGGGTCGACCATTCCTACCTGATCGTCAACCGCGCTCCCAACGGTGAGCTGAACGACGGGGTCAGGGAAGAGATCGAAAAGAGCGGACTCGACCTCATCGGCGTGGTACCTCATGATGAGATGGTCTATGAGTACGACGGAGAGGGAAGGCCCACCGCGAAGCTTCCCGATGATTCTCCCGCGAGAGCGGCAGTCAACAGGATCGCGGAAAAACTGTTTGCATAAGGCGGACCAGCGCCTTATACGAAGTCATATTTGAAGATTTATATATGACGATGATCATATATATCATATGGAGGTAGAAGTATGGCATTTACACGCAAGCCGCAGACTTTCTCCGCTTCGATCAACGAGGTAACGATCGGGACCGGAGACAAGGCTGTGACAATCGGAGGAGCAAATATCCTGCCCCTCTACACGTTCGATGCTCCGGCCAAGAATAAGGTAGCAGTCGGAGCCGAGATCACCGATACCGGAGTTGACCGCACTCTCCCCGGCATCGCTTCCTATTATGAAGGCGCGGAGACAATGGCCGAGATAGCGAAACGGGCTTCAGAGATGCCCGGCGCTGACTTCGTGGCTCTTGCCCTCAACGGCGCTGATCCCAACGGCGACAACCGCTCTGTGGAAGAATGTGTTGAGATCGCAAAGCAGGTCGCCGATGCGATCGATGTGCCGCTGGTCGTCACCGGCGCGAGAAACGTGGAGAAGGATACCGAGCTCTTCAGCAAACTGGCGGAAGCGCTCCAGGGCAAAAACGTTCTCTTCGTCTCCGCGAGAGAAGAGAACTACAAGACCGTAGCGGCATCCGCAGTCATGGCTTACGGCAACAAGATCTCGGCGGAATCCGCAGTGGATATCAACCTTGCAAAGCAGCTCAACGTGCTGCTTTCCCAGATGGGCATCAAGCCCGAATCCTATGTCATGAACGTAGGTTCTGCAGCGGCAGGGTACGGCTTTGACTATGTCGCATCGACTCTTGACAGGGTAAAGGACGCGGCTCTTTCACAGAATGACGTGATGCTGCAGATGCCGATAATCACCCCTGTCTCCCAGGAATCCTGGGCAGTCAAGGAGTCCATCGTGACGGAAGACGATTATCCCGAGTGGGGCGACAGAGAGACCCGCGGTATCGACATGGAAGTCTGCACGGCAGCGGCTGTCATAGCCGGCGGCTCAGACGCAGTCATCCTCAGACATCCGCAGTCCGTGGCGACGATCTCAGGCATGATCGCCGATCTGATGTAAAGGGGGGCTGATTCCATGGCATTAAAAGGACTTGATATTTTCAAACTTACACCTAAGACCAACTGCAAAGAATGCGGAAACCCGACATGTATGGCCTTCGCCATGAAGGTGGCTCAGGGCGCAGTGCCCATTGAGAAGTGCCCTCATATGTCCGCAGAGGCTCTCGCAACGCTTTCCGAGGCGACAGCGCCTCCGATGAAATCCCTCAAGGTAGGGACAGGGGATGCGGAGCATACGCTCGGCGGAGAGACCGTACTGCACAGGCATGAGAAGACTTTCGTCTCAGAGAACCTTTTTGCTGTATCAGTAAACGCGGACTCAGCAGACGCTGTTCTTCCCGAGATGGAGAAGATCGATTACGAACGCATCGGCGAGCGCATGTATGTGGAAGCGGTCAATCTCGAATACACCGATAAGGACAGCTATGTCCAGCTGGTGCAGAAAGCCGCCGGCAAGGGCAGGGTCCTGATCCTCGACGTGAAGGACGCCGAAGCTGCCGAAGCAGCGCTGGAAGTGTGCGCTTCCGAAAAGCCCATACTCAACGGAGCCACTCCCGACAACTACGCCGCTTTCGTTGAACTGGCGAAGAAGCACGGCGTCGTACTGGGTGTCGGTGCTCCTGACATCGATTCTCTGCATGACACCGTTGCGGCGATCGAAGGTCTCGGATACAAGGATCTCGTGCTTGACGTCACCGGACCCACTGTGAAGGATACCTTCGCGAACGCGGTCCAGGTCCGCAGAGCAGCTCTCAAGGACGGCGACCGCACCTTCGGTTATCCGTCCATAGTCGATCTGAAGAAGCTTGCAGAGGGCGACCATTACAAACAGACAGCGCTGGCAACGCTCTTCGTCCTCAAGTACGGCTCCATCATCATCATGGAGAACATGTCTTATGCGCAGGCTCTGCCGCTGTACGGCTTGAGACAGAACATCTTTACCGATCCTCAGAAGCCGATGAAGGTGGCACCCGGCATCTATCCGCTCAACGGAGCAGATGAGAACAGCGTATGCGCGACGACAGTCGACTTCGCTCTTACCTATTTCGTGGTCTCCGGCGAGATGGAGCGCAGCGGAGTTCCCGTGAACCTGCTGATCTCCGACGCGGGCGGCTATTCCGTTCTTACTGCATGGGCTGCAGGAAAGTTCAGCGCCGGCAGCATCTCGAAGTTCATCAAGGACTATGAGATCGAGGACAAGATAAAGAACAGAACACTTATCATTCCCGGAAAGGCTGCAGTCCTCAAGGGCGAACTGGAGGAAAGACTGCCTGACTGGAACATCGTCGTAGCTCCCAACGAGGCGACGAACCTTGTCAAATTCCTGAAAGAACTTTAATTTAGGATATATAAAGGAGAACGATAATGGGCAAATTTGTAGTCATCGGTGAGCGCATCCACTGCATTTCACCCGTCATCAAGAAGGCGATGGAGGAGATGAATCCGGAGCCGATCGTCAAGAGAGCAAAGGAGCAGGTCGCGGCCGGCGCCACTTACATTGACGTGAACATCGGACCTGCCGAGAAGAACGGCCCCGAGCTCATGAAGTGGGCAGTCCAGACCATTCAGGAAGCATGCGACAATATCCCGCTTGCTCTTGACACTTCCAACCGCGCAGCCATAGAAGCCGGTATCTCGGTATACAACCGCACGAACGGCAAACCGATCGTCAACTCCGCAGACGCGGGAGACAGGATCGAGAACATCGATCTCGCCGCGGCGAATGACGCCATCGTAGTCGCTCTGTGCTCAAAGGCCGGCGTTCCATCCGATAACGACGAGCGCATGGTCTACTGCCAGGAGATGCTCGAACGCGGTATGGAGCATGGCATGGAAGCGGAAGACATGTGGTTCGATCCGCTCTTCCTCGTCATCAAGGGAATGCAGGACAAGCAGATGGACGTTCTGGAATTCATCGGACAGCTCGCAGACATGGGACTCAATTCCACAGGCGGACTCTCCAATGTCTCGAACGGCACGCCGAAGCACATACGTCCGATACTTGAGAGCGCGACAGTCGCTATGGCGATGAACAGAGGCCTCACCTCAGCCATCATGAATCCCTGTGACGCAAGACTGATGGAGACAGTAAAGGCTGCTGACATCATCAAGAACAACTTCCTGTACGCCGACTCCTTCTTGGAGCTTTAATAAAACAAAGAGAGGAAACGATCATGAGCGTTTTAACAGACCTTATCTATGGCGGTTCAAACGCTGTTGCCGGCCTTACTGAAGGCGCGGTGAACGACGCTATCGCCAAGTACGGGGAAGATAAGCCGGTCAATATGCCCGATACTGCTTATTTCCTCCCCACCATCTACGCCGCAACAGGTGTAAAGGTCGAGAAACTGGGCGACCTTCCCGCATGCGTCGGAGTTCTCAAGTCACTCATCACCAATCAGGAAGACCTCGGCCAGGCGCTGAACGCCGGCCTTGCGACAGCAGTAGGCGCTGAGATCCTTGAAGCGCTGAAGTATGTCGAGAACGATGCCCCCTATGCAAACGAACCCGGCATCGGATTCGTACCGGACCCGATCATCCGCTCCCTCGGTGTACCGCTTGTCACCGGAGACATCCCCGGTGTGGCAGTCGTGCTCGGTGAGGCGGCAGATCCCGCCGATGTGGCAGCCGTTGTCAGAGATTATCAGGACAAAGGCCTTATGACCTTCCTTGTCGGAAAGGTCATAGATCAGATCATCGAGAAGAACGTCAGAGTAGGTCTCGAGTACCGTGTCATCCCGCTCGGATATGACGTGACTTCCGTGATCCATGTCGTTACCGTTGCCGTCCGCGCCGCCCTTATCTTCGGCGGACTCACGCCCGGCGACCTCCCCGGACTCCTTGCCTATACAAAAGACAGGGTACCGGCATTCGTCAACACCTTCGGCAATATCGACAGCGTAGTCGTTTCCGCAGGTGCGGGCGCCATCGCACTCGGCTTCCCGGTAGTAGTCGACATCGATCTCGGCGAGAACCAGGTCCCCGGCGCTCTTGAATCCGTACTGGATCATACCCAGACAGTCGCCAAGTCCCTTGAGCTTCGCAACATCAAGGTCAAGGCAAAGGCCGTCTCCCTCCCCGTGAGCTTCGCTTCCGCGTTTGAGGGCGAGATCATCCGCAGACCCAATACCTATGTCGAGTTCGACTCTGACCACAACCCCACCTGTGAGCTTCTCACCATGGTCGAGGATCCCGACGAGATCGAGGATCACAAGATCACGATCGAGGGACCGGACGTTCCCGAAGGCGCTACCGAGCTCATCCGCATGCCTCTTGCCACCACCGTCAAGGTATACGGCGCCAAGATGCAGGAGGACTTCGAGTCGGTAATCGAGAGAAGGATCCACACCTGGTTCAACTACATCGAAGGTCTCATGCACACCGGTCAGAGGAACTTGTTCCGCATCCGTATCAGCAAGGACAGCTTCAATGCCGGTTTGCGCCTGCGCGATCTCGGAGAAGTCCTCTACGGCATGATCATGGATGAATTCGGTTCTGTCGTTGACAAGTGCCAGGTCACCCTTGTGACTGATAAAGAGAAGGTCGAGAAGATCCTGGAAGAAGAGGCAATGCCTGTCTACCGCTTCCGTGACAACAGACTTTCATCCCTCAGCGATGAGAGCGTTGATCAGTACTACACCTGCATCCTGTGCCAGAGCTTCGCTCCCGCGCACTGCTGCGTAGTAACACCCGAGCGTCTCGGACTCTGCGGCGCTGTTTCCTGGCTCGACGCGAAGGCCACCTATGAGCTCAATGCCACCGGTCCTTCCCAGCCGATCCCGAAGGAAGGCCTCATCGATGAGAGACTCGGCAAATATGAGTCCGTCAACAAGATGGTCGCACAGGCGACTCACGGCGCAGTCGAGAACGTATCTCTCTACTCGCTGATCGAGGACCCGATGACCAGCTGCGGATGCTTCGAGTGCATCTGCGGAATCGAGCCTCTGTCCAACGGTGTCGTCATCGTCAACCGTGAGTACTCCGGAATGACGCCCACCGGAATGACATTCGGCGAGCTCGCCTCCATGACCGGCGGCGGAGTTCAGACCCCCGGATTCATGGGACACGGCCGTCACTTCATCGCTTCCAAGAAGTTCATAAGCGCTGAAGGCGGCACCGCCAGGATCGTCTGGATGCCCAAGGAACTCAAGGAGGACCTCAGAACACGTCTTAACAAGACTGCCAAAGAGACCCTCGGCATCGACGATTTCGTGGATATGATAGGCGACGAGACGATCTGCACAGATCCTGAAGAGCTGCTCGCGTTCCTGACGGAAAAGGGACATCCGGCACTCAGCATGGATCCTATCATGTAACAGACCTTATTAATCTGACATCACCGGGATCTTCCCGGTGATGTTATTATGGGAGCAAATATGTACACACTTACCTTCAAAGTCGAAAACCAGCCAAGAGACCTCAAGATCCAGGTGGAGTCGGGAGAGAACGTACTGCGCGCGGCCCAGAGACTCGGCATAGAGATCGATGCTCCGTGCGCCGGTAACGGCACCTGCGGAAAGTGCCGGGTCAGACTGATCTCCGGGGCTCTCGAGATGCCGCAGAATCCCCGTCTTCCGTATGCTGATTACGAGGAGATGTGGAGACTTGCCTGTCAGAGCAGGGTCATAGGGGACGCTGTCGTATGGGTGCCCGCGACCGCCAGCGCATTCAAGCAGGATATCGCCACTGCGGACCTGTCCAGTCCTGAGGAACTGGCACGCTACGAGCGTTCCATTGAAGCCATATTCTCATCCGGTCTGTCAAGGACCGGCTTTACGGAAGGATGCGGGATCGCTGTCGATATCGGAACCACGACCGTGACTGCGGCGCTTCTGGACCTCAGTACCGGTAAGGTGCTCTCCAAAGCCAGCAGAGGCAACGGGCAGATCCGCTACGGAGCGGACGTCATAAACCGCATCATCCAGCAGATGAGACCCGGCGGCAAGCAGAGACTTCAGGAGGCAGTGAGGGAGGAAACAGTCATCCCGATCATGGAAGCGCTCTTCCGTGACAGCGGCAGGACTTCATCCGATGTCAAACGCATCGTCATAGCCGGAAACACGACAATGGAGCATCTGTTCATTGGAGCAGACGGTGACTCCATCAGACTGGAACCTTATGTTCCTGAGTTCCTTGAACTGACGGGGATAGACGCGCAGACTGCCGGACTTCCTGCACCTCCAGATTCACCCGTGATATTTGCACCTAACGTGGGGAGCTACGTCGGAGGAGATATCACCGCCGGCGTACTTGATACTCTTCTGTGGAATTCAGATCAGATGACTTTGTTCATCGATCTGGGAACAAACGGGGAACGTGTGCTCGGAAACAGCGAGTATATGCTGACATGCGCCTGTTCGGCAGGCCCTGCCTTTGAGGGAGGAGATATCAGCTGCGGAATGAGGGCCACTACCGGAGCAATAGACAGCGTACATATCGATGACGAGACACTTGAACCTCAGTACACTCTGATATCCGGCGAAAAGCCCATAGGCATCTGCGGAAGCGGACTGATAGACATAATCAGCGAACTGTTCCGCACCGGGGCGGTCAACTCGAAGGGGAAGTTCGTCAGAGAGTCTCGCAGGATACGCTATGATGAGTTCGGAGGAAACTACATCGTTGCTTTCGCATCTGAAAGCGGCACGGAAAAGGATATCGAGCTGACAGAGGGGGATCTGGATAACTTCATCAGGGCAAAGGCAGCCATCTTCTCAGCGATCCGCACGATGCTCAGTTCTCTGGCGATGAGCGTGGAGGATATCGACAGGGTCATCATAGCAGGAGGCATCGGAAGCGGAATCGACATCGGCAATGCCATCAGCATAGGGATGCTGCCGTTAATTCCCATAGAAAAGTATTCATACATAGGAAACTCTTCGCTTACGGGAGCCTGTGCCATGCTGCTCTCGGACGAGGCTACAGACAAGGTGTTCGATATCGGCCGCAACATGACCTACATAGAGCTCTCGACAGAGCCCGGCTATATGGACGAGTTCCTGGCGGCCTGTTTCCTGCCTCATACGGACCAGAGACTGTTCCGGAAGCAGGATGAGAACTGAGAGGAGGAAGCGGCTGTGAATATCGTAAACAACAAGACTGAGAATCCGCTTAAGTATTACAGGGAAAAGACTGCCGAGTTCGACCCGCGGGAACTCTCTCTCAAGAGCGGAGTCCCCTTTGACGGGAAAGAATACCATCTGACAGTGATGGGCAGACCTGTGAGCATGCAGTGGCCGGAACTGGTGTGCCATTATGAAGACGACGGCAGAGAGACCAGCAGTTCCATCATCATCCTGATGACCCGACTCGTCATGTACGGAGTGCTTTCCCCGTCAAACGGAAAGATGCTCTCATATATCGAGATACCCTGGGGCGCTCACTACTTCAAGGCGTTCAAGGGAAGGTGCCTTGACAGGCTTGCGGGGACCTACGGCCACAATGCGAAAAAACTTGCGGCAGATGCTGCGGCTATCGGAGCCGCAGAGGCGGCAGGGGGAGACTGCTCGATAGAGTTTGAGTTCATTCCCGGTCTCACCGTCCGCGCGACGGTCTGGGAGGGCGACGATGAGTTCCCGGCAAATGCCCAGATCACATTCTCCGACAACTTCCTTACCGCTTTTGCCGCTGAGGAGATAGCAGTAGTAGGAGATGTGTTCATGAATGCCCTGAAGGGCAGATGGTGAGTTTCATGATATTTCCCAAATACAGATAAAAAGAAAACAGGGCAGCTGCGAAAGCGCTGTCCTGTTGATTTTCAGAGGTCTGTGAAGAAGCGGTCAGGCCGCCCGACCATTGTCTGTCATATGATATTCAGATATATGGACAGCATGCACGCAAGAAAGGCGCCCTGTGCCATAGTGTTGCAGCTCTGCTCGATCCAGTTAGCTCTTGCCTCAGACGGATCCAGTCTGGAGCTGCATCTGATCATAGCGGCCATTCCTGCCATACACAGGATAAAGAAGAAGATAGGCCACGGACGCAGCGCAGCGCCCCAGAAGGCATGCATGTCTCTGGTGAAGCATGAGAATATGAATCCCGCAAGGACTGCGGTAAGTCCGGCAGGCATTCCGATACGCATCTGGACGAAAAGAGGCCATACATTCTTTTTCCGTACAACGACTATGATCTTCCACAGCACCTTAAGTGCACCCGAAACGAAACTGATGATGCCTCCGGCCAGGATCAGAATGCTGCCGGTCATTTTCCACAGCAGAATGCACGCAGCGCCGAACAGCAGGACGGGGACGAGATCGAAAAGCGCCAGACTCAGGGAATAGTTCTGAGGTACGGTATCTTTGTTCATGTTCTTTCTCCTGGTATACAAATTGCGATAATTGGCGATTATAGTACAAAAAGTTAATTCTGTTTGTCCTTTTTGGAGAGATCCGTATGCCGGTGATCTTTCAGGGAACGGGATTTGTATCCGGGACCGTTCCAATATAGTATACAATTATAGACATGACGATGTCAGTTTCAGAAGAAACTGCAAAGGATCACAGTCGGAAAGAAACAGCAGGAGAGAGGAGTGTTCCTTGACTGAGAAACAGCGAGTCAGAGCAGACGGAAAACTTGCAAGAAAGAATATGACGCCGGCAGAGCGTGCAAAGGCATCACGCATCATAGCAGGCCGCATCGCAGAGTCAGAAGAATTCAGGAACGCGAAGACAGTTTTTCTTTACAAAGCGATGCCGGATGAGGTGGATCTCAGTTATCTGATGCAGATGCCGGAGGCAGATGGAAAGAGGTTCTGTTATCCACGTATCCTGGGAGAAGGCATCATGGAAGTCCTGCAGCCTGAAAAGACGGACGGATGGAGAACGGGGAAGTTCGGGATCGCCGAACCTGATCCGGACAGAGCCTTACATGTCGATGCAGAAGAACTGGATCTGATACTGTGTCCCTGTACCGCCTTTGATGAGGACGGACGTCGCATGGGAATGGGAGGCGGGTATTATGACAGATATCTGCCAGGATGCGTTAACGCAGTCATCGCCGCAGCGGCATTCGAGACGCAGAAAGCTCAGTCAGTGCCTGCAGACGCATATGATGTGCGTATGGATATTATCTTTACGGAGAGATCCGTCTACCGCACGGCGAAAGAATAAAAAAACAGAGTCATAGCTGCTGTTCCGAAAAATACAGATATATCTGACTTGTTTGATTTCGCGTGTTGTGATAGAATGAGTTGTCTGAAAAACTGAATACTGTTATACGATACGGTTTGAAAAGTTGTAAGCTGAGTAGATTAATTGCGTATTCGGTTCGAATCCGAAACAACCACCATTACTGTATTTGATCTCTGGAGGCATGCTCCCGGATTATATATCTGTATGTTGTTTTGGGCTGCCGCCGGTTCATGAGTCAGTCAACTTACGTATCGTTGGTTAACATTTCTTGGGTGTGAAGAATGCAACCGCTTATCTTGTGCGTGTACTGCGCATGAAGGTATAAGGTGCATTCTTTTTTATTTTGCACAAAAACAATAAAACGATCCCGTAAGGGATAATTCAGGAGGAAAAAATGAAAACAGCAAAAAGTCTATTGAGTATCCTGCTGGTCTTCTGCCTGGCCTTCAGCCTTGTCGCATGCGGCAAGAAGGAAGAAGAGCCGGCACCGGAACCGGCCGGAAAGAGCGACCAGGAACTGGCAGATGAGGTCGCAGAACTGATCGACGCGATCTATGTCCAGGAGAGGACCGACAAGACCGATGAGCAGTGCGCCGCCGCAAAGGCAGCCTGGGACGCCCTGACCGACGCTCAGAAAGAGCTGGTCGAGGGAGAGGAAGCTGATCCGGATTATTTCGGAAGAAATACCGGCGACGCCTCCAAGGACGATCCGAGAAATGCGGACGGCATCGGCAAGAACGAGCTTCTGGTCGTCAGCTTCGGAACATCCTTCAACGACAGCAGATCCACAGATATCAAAGGCATCGAGGACGCGCTTCAGGCAGCGTTCCCGGACTGGTCTGTAAAGAGAGCCTTCACGGCCCAGATCATAATCAACCACGTCCAGGCCCGTGACGGCGAGAAGATCGATAACGTTGATCAGGCTCTTGAGAGAGCAGTTGCCAACGGTGTTGAGAATCTGGTCGTTCAGCCCACACACCTCATGCATGGCGCCGAATACGATGAGCTCGTAGAAGTTCTCGATAAGTACAGGGATAAATTCAAGAGCGTCGTGGTCTCTGAGCCCCTTCTCGGCGAAGTTGGTTCTGACGCGAGCGTCATCAACGATGACAAGAAAGCAGTCGCCGTTGCAGTCACAGCAGCCGCCGTCAAGGATGCGGGTTTTGCTGATCTCGATGCGGCAGACGCAGCCGGCACAGCTTTCGTGTTCATGGGACACGGAACATCTCACAGCGCAAAAGTCACCTATTCACAGATGCAGGCACAGATGAATGCGCTTGGTTATAAGAATGTATTCATCGGAACAGTCGAAGGCGAACCGGAAGAGACTTCCTGCGAGAACATCATTGAAGCGGTCGCAGCTGCCGGTTACAAGAATGTCGTTCTCCGTCCTCTGATGGTAGTTGCCGGTGATCATGCCAACAACGATATGGCTGATCCGGAAGATGAGGAATCCTGGTACAGCATGTTCACGGCATCCGGAAAATTTGAGGATGTCACCTGCCAGATCGCCGGTCTCGGAAGACTCGAAGACGTCCAGGCACTCTATATAGCTCATGCTCGTGAGGTTATCGAGGCCAACTGACCATGTTTAAAATGAAAAGACGCTTTATTGCTTTATTTTGTTTGATAATGACTGTCTGTCTTCTTCTCTCTTCGTGCGGGAAGGCTCCGGAAGAGGAAGAGCCGGATCCGGAATGTCCTCTGGAAGACGGTGTCTATTCCGCCAGATTCGATACTGACAGCAGCATGTTCCACATCAATGAGGCATATAAGGACAGGGGCGTCCTGACGGTAGAGGGCGGGAAAATGACACTGCATGTCTCGCTGCCCTCCAAGAATACAGTCAATCTGTTCCCCGGAACTGCCGAACAGGCACAGCAGAAAGGAGCAGTGCTGCTGGAGCCTACGCTCGACACTGTCACGTATGATGACGGATATACTGAAGAGGTCTACGGATTCGACATTCCTGTTCCTTATCTTGACGAAGAATTTGACTGCGCCCTTATCGGTACGAAGGGTAAATGGTACGACCACAAAGTCAAGGTCAGCGATCCCCTGCCTTATCTGGAAGACGGGGAGTATACAGCTGATGTCACTCTCACAGGCGGATCCGGAAGGGCCTCTGTCTCTTCTCCTGCCACGGTGTACGTAAAGAACGGACAGCTTACAGCCGAGATCGTCTGGAGCAGTTCGCATTACGAATACATGAACGTAGGCGAAGTCAGATACGACCCGGTCAATACAGAAGGCAACTCCACCTTCATTATTCCCGTAGAACTTGACTGCGACATCGCTGTCAGCGCTCTTACCACCGCAATGAGTGAGCCGCACCTTATCGACTACACGCTGCATTTTGACAGCGCGTCACTGAGTAAGAAATGAGTATGAGGAGTCGGCGTTTCTCCATGCTCGTGATCCTTGTTCTGGCACTGTGTCTGACAGGATGCAGTGCCGGGAACCGGGAAGAGAGCAGAGAACTTACAGTGACCGGAAGCCTGGAGCTCAGATACGCCACGCAGTTCTCAGTCGATTACTGCGAAGGCGGGTACAAGCTGATCTCACTGGCAGACGGCAGCCGATTCATCGTCGTGCCTGAGGGGTCCAAGATCCCGAAAGGCCTGGATTCCGGTATTACACCGATTTATCAGCCTGTCAAGAACATATACCTGGCTGCTACCTCCGCCATGTGTTTATTTGATTCTCTGGACAGGCTTGATGCCATACGCCTGTCCAGTATCACGGAGGAAAACTGGTACATTCCTTCTGCAAGGCAGGCAATGAGAGATGAGAGGATTCTCTTCGCGGGAAAGTACAGCGCTCCCGACTTTGAGCTGATCACCGCGGAGAGATGTCCTCTCGCAATTGAATCCATGATGATAGGCCATGCCTCAGACATAAAGCAGCAGCTTGAACAGCTGGGTATCGCGGTCTTTATGGATCAATCCAGCAACGAGGAGCATCCTCTCGGACGTGTGGAGTGGATAAAGCTCTATGGAGTCATTCTCGGAGAAGAGGAGAAGGCGGAGGAGTTCTTTCAGGAGCAGCTGGGTTATCTTGACAGTGTTGCAGACAGTGAAAGATCCGGAAAAACGGTTGCATTTTTCTACATCAGTTCCACTGGAAGAGTCATAACCCGCAAGAGCGGGGACTATGTGAGCAAGATGATAGAGCTTGCCGGTGGGGAGTATGTGTTCAGTGAACTGGACAATAACGGTTCAATGACTTCCTCAGTTACGCTGGATCCGGAATTCTTTTATGCCAACGCCAGAGATGCGGACGTGATCATCTATAATTCGGCTATAGCCGGAGAGGTAACGGAT
>JAEEGL011760431.1_pt1 | contig 13348 bp, 10 predicted proteins | sample 9134231 | NCBI WGS metagenome assembly JAEEGL01 (sample SAMN16246548, study PRJNA631951) | gut metagenome | biome: gut microbiome; feature: rumen; material: fiber-attached | host: Bos | place: Iran: Karaj | collected 2018-10 | reverse complement strand
TGCCGACTTTGATGGTATCATAAGAAGCATAACTCCCGGGCTGATTGTATCCGTACTTATACCGCTTGTAGCCATAGGATACCATCTGTACGGTATATACAGGGTAATGTTCATCAAAAAGGTCAATAATAGCGAATATTCTGATAAAGATAGCAAAGAATAAACGGAGTTAAGCAGACGGTGCAGCGTCAGATGACGAAAGGGTCCGATTCCCGCCTCCGCATTTACCGCAGCAAGCGGAACAATAAAAGAAAAGGAGAAAATAAAATGAACAAAGCAGAATTAGTTGATGCTATGGCAAAGAATGCTGGTATCAGCAAGGCAGCCGCAGAAAAGACACTTTCGGCATTTACCGAAATAGTTACAAAAGAGCTTAAGAAGAAGGACGGCAAGGTGCAGCTGGTTGGATTCGGAACTTTTGAAACCGCAAAAAGAGCAGCGCGCAATGGTAAGAACCCTGCCACCGGAGAGGCCATCAAGATCCCTGCTTCTGTTGTACCGAAGTTTAAGCCCGGTAAGGCGTTCAAGGATGCCATAAACTAATTTTTTAAGCTGTCGGCACCCTTTCACAACGGGAGGGTGCCTTTTTTAACATCAAAAGTCAAAATTAAAGGCGGGGAAAGTAGATGCAGATAAATGGGACATACTCCAAAACCATATATACGGACGATAACGGGACAGGCACTTATATCGTCGATATAGAAGACGGCGGATATTATCAGTGCATAGGAGAATGCCCTGTCTGCTACCCCGGAACTCCGGTTGAGATAACAGGAACGGTATCAGACGACGGCAATGTGTATGTAGAAAAGATAAAGATGTGCAGCGATGACACGGACGTACTTATCGATTTCCTGTCTGGAGGCTTATTTGAAGGTATCGGCACTACTTTAGCGGAAAGGATCGTCGCCGGATTAAAAGGTGAGGATCTATTTGAGTATATCCGTAAGAATGGGAGACTTCCCCAGGTAAAAGGCTTATCAGAGACAAAAGCTAAAGCCGTAGTCAATAAGATTGCCGGCACAGAAAAGATAAGAGATTTCATAACATTCTGCATAAACCATGGACTTACCTTCAATGAGGCCCTGCGTATTTATACGAAATATGGGGAAAGTTCGGAAAAAGCCGTAATGCAGTCGCCTTTTACTCTGCTAAAGGAAAAACTCCTTGATTTTGAACAGGCGGATCTCTTCGCATACGAGTACGGCATAAGCCCAGAGAACAGGGATCGTGTTCATGCGATGATATTCCATGCTATGTTCTTATCCTACGGCATGGGACATGTATACGTTACTCTTAAAGGATTGGTCAACTGTATCCATACGTTTGACAAGAAAAGCCCTTATCCTGAACCGCTGTCCGGAGCTGTCATATTATATGTTCTTTACGACATAATCCAGAAGAACCAGCTGATATGGGAAGAACGCGAAACAGAGACACGGATATACATGAAAAGCACCTATGAAGCCGAAAAAACAGCAGCAAGAGAAGTAAAGCGCCTTAATAACACGTCTTTTGAGGAAAGCTGCTTTGATGCTGATATAATAGATAGGATAGAAGAAGAGCTTAACTTCCAGTATGACACTATGCAGAGGCAGGCTTTCGGAGTATTCCATTCCCCCGGGATCAAGATCGTGACCGGAGGACCCGGAACGGGAAAGACCACGATAATAAAGGGTATGATCCGCTATATAGAGAGCATCAACAAGAGCTTCGTGCTCTGCGCTCCGACTGGGAGAGCTGCCCAGAGAATGAGTGAGGTCTGTGCCCGGAATGCCTCCACGATACATAAGCTCCTTGAGATAAGACCTTACGGTAAGGACGAATTCATCTGCAGAGGTAAGGAAAATCCCATAGCAGCCGACTATATAATAGTGGACGAAATGTCAATGGTCGGGATAGAGCTCTTTGCAAAGCTGTTGAATGCCATAAAGACAGGTTCGACATTGATCCTGGTTGGGGATATAGACCAGCTTGCAAGCGTCACACCGGGTAACGTGCTCAAGGATCTGATCGACGCGGGGATAGAAACCTACTTCCTGCAGGTGGTATTCCGCCAAAAGGGGTTGTCATCTATCGCAAAGAATGCTTCTTTAGTAAACCGGAAGCTTAACAACCTGATACAGGACGAAAGTTTCGTAATAAAACGCTACGAAGACGGTTCTTTTGAGCAGATGACGGAAGATGCAGTCAAGATATTCAAGAAAAGTTACAACGAGGAAGAATTGTTCAAATGTGAGATGATAGGCCCCATTAAGAAAGGTGATGCCGGAGTCATAAAACTGAACAGCATAGCCCAGACAGCAGTTAATCCCCGCGAAGGCATGGGCTTTAAAAAGGGTGACCGGATCATCTTTACCGTAAATAATTACGAAGACAACTACTTTAACGGCGATATAGGGATAATAGAAGATATAGATAAAGACTCTTTTGTAGTCCGTCTGGCTGACCGAACCTTAAATCTGCTCCATTCCTGCCTGCAGGACATAATGCTTGCTTACGGGATCACGATACATAAATCCCAGGGCTCTGAGTATGATGATGTTATAATAGTGCTTCCTCAATGCGGGATGCTGGCCAAAAATCTGCTCTATACGGCAATATCAAGAGCTAAATCTCGGGTATTTCTCTTAACGGAAGGCGATGCCCTTGAAAAATGCATACGCCGTGACTGGAGCAGGTCACGAAATTCAGCTCTTTCCGAACGGTTAAAGGTCGGCTGACGAAAATATGTGCATTTATTTTTATCGTGTCATGCTTTCTCATATATTCAAAGTATCTTGTTTATAACAAAAACAGGAGATTTAAAAATGAATAAGGGAGATACGTCCCTGGTATAGATCAGGGACGGAAGGCGGACACTCCTTCTTTGATCTTAAAAACAAAAATATCAAAGGAGGAATAAAAAATGGCCCAAACTAACATCCGTGGGCTGGAAATCCAGGCTTGCGATTTAGAATTAAAAAACCCCGCATGGGGTGAAGTTAAAGATGACGGTACTATTATCGTTTACTGGGCAAAACCCGACGATAAAGTAGACGGAAGAGGTTTTGACAAGTCCTACAAAGGTACGGACGGATACGTTGATGAGATAGAACTTCCTGTCGGAACAAGACTTGCACGTTTTGGTTCTCCGCAGGGAAAACTCACCGCTCCCGAAGGTTCTCCTTATGAGAAACTTGGCTTACCGTACAAAGAAGAAACCATTGAGTATCATGTATACGTAGTGGTTTCGGAGGGTTGTCATGTCAAACGCGGTATAGTTGCTCCGATGTTTGATAGCCCCGGAGGTGCTACACAGTATCTTCACTACAACAGTATAGAAGCCGAGATAAGTCTCGGTTATTTGGAGGAGGATTTAAAAAAATGAAAATAAACGCAGCAGAGGGAGCAAAGCTGAAAACTATTCTTATAAAGAATGGAGTTTCAGAAAGCGAATTTATCATCGGAGGATATCGCGAAGATGCCGTGTGCATCCGTGAAGAATCTGATGGGCTTCATATTTTCACCGCTATCAGAGGCGATGAAGAAGACCTCGTAACTGCTGAGACATGGATGAATGCTGTTAATGTATTCATCAAGAAGCTTCGTCACGATGAAGCGTTGGCTAAAAAGATATACGAAGAATTCGTCAATGAGATCTAAAGCCAACCTCGTACCGGAGAAAAAATTTCATATCGTAAAGGAACAGGAGGTGCCCGATCCTGTTCCACAATAAAGGTCGCTGTAAAAAAGCGGCCTTTTTTAGTAATTTTTGAAAAATAATATATATTTAAATATATAATGTTTTTAAGGAAGCGTCATGACAGAAGAAAAGAAAATAGGTTTATCCGGAAATGCGCTAAAAATCATTGCGTCAATGGCTATGCTCATAGACCATAGCGCTATTATCATCTTGGACGCATATCTGGATAGGTTAGTTCCTTTTTATTTGGGAGAGGATGAGCTTTCCATGTTTTTCTCCCAAAACCCGGGGCTGGAGACATTAAATAAAGTCAGCATCATAATGCATCTGATAGGCAGGTTTGCATTCCCCTTGTATGCTTTTTTGATAATTGAAGGCTATGAACATACCCGCAGCATAAAGAATTATGCTAAAAACCTTGCCATATTCGCCCTCATATCAGAAATACCTTATGACATAGCATTTGAGGGGAAGGTAATTGCGCCCGGTCGGCAGAATGTCATATTCACACTATTATTCGGTGTCCTTTGCATAACATTTGTCAGATATTTGCAGAAAAATCTCAAAAAAGACGGCAAAAACATACTTACTTACGGTATATCAGCAGTATTACTAGGGCTGTTTTTCATGCATATGATATTGACGGATTACTGGTTCATAGACTTGCTTGAGGGTAAAATTGACCGGAATATCTTTTTTATTGCGGGAACAGCCATAATATTTTCAGTAACGGTTGTTATAGGTTTTGCCATTGGGTCTCAAAAAAGAAGAGATTTCGTAGCTGCCATTATCCCCCTGGTTTTGTTTGGAATGGCAGGTGATATACTTAATACAAGCTATGGAGCATGCGGGGTAACAGCTATCTTTATAATGTATCTGCTTAAGAAAAAGAGAAATCTGGCTTTTGTGTTCAGCATGCTTATCCTTGGTCCAATGGGGGCGAACGAGATATTTGCGATTTTGACCATCATCCCCGTTCTGGAATATAACGGAGAACGTGGGGCTAAAATGAATAAATATTTCTTTTATGCCTTTTACCCGGTTCATCTCATATTGTTATATTTGATATCACTTATAGTTGGAATATCGACTTTTACGATTTATTGATTGAAAATCGCCTACATACTAAAATTTTTCACTTTAAAATCTCTTATATTATAAATATATGACCGAAATATCGGTATTTTTGTGTTTGGATCAGGGATTTATCCTCCGGATCCGTTAAGAGGAGATATTGATATGGCAAAGACAACCATTATAAAAGAAAACGTAGAGATAAGCGGGGTAATAAAAAAGATCATATTCCAGAACGATACCTGGAGTAAGGTCATGCTCTATATAGAGAACGAACAGGTTAAGGGTCAGGTGCCTGTTGTGGGCATAGCCCAGCCTATGGAAGGTATCGCTTATAAAATAAAAGGAAGTCTTGAGGAGCATGAGAAGTACGGACGGCAGATAAATGCAACAAGTGCCATCCCGCTGCAGGACTCAAATACCATATTCGTTAATTTTCTCGCTGCTTTTGCCAAAGGTATCGGCGGAAAAACCGCCATAAAGTCAATGACAGACGCATACGGCGACAAACTCCTTGATGTTATCCGCGATAATCCGGACGAACTGCTCAATTTAAAGCATATCACACCTAAACGCCTGGAGAAGATCAAGAAGTTTTATTCTGATAATTTTGCAAAGATCAATACTTACCGTGAACTTTACGAAGCCCTGGACGGCAACGGTACACCTAACCAGATAGCTAAGATCTTTGATAAATATGGAGACAGGTCGGTAGATACAATAAAGGAAAATCCGTACGTACTTACAGAGATAGAAGGATTTGGTTTTCTTACCGTTGATAAGCTTGCTTTGGCTTCCGGAGTATCAGAATTCAGCCTTTTCAGGTTCAAGTCAGGTCTTAATCATGTGCTTAATGATAAGGCAAATACAAATGGTCACGTATTTCTTACTTTTGATGAGATAGAAGAGGCTGTACTTGACCTCCTTGTTCCGGTAGACAAAGAACACAAGAAGATGCTCTCCGGGTATGTACATCATGCAAAAAAAAGAGAAGACCTCACACCCTATGAGGAAAAATACTCAGAATATGTAGATATGCTCCATGAATATCTGGCAAGCTACGAAAAGTGTCTGGAAATCCTGTCTGATGCAATAGTAGCCTGCATTTCGGAAGGAAGTCTTGTACTGGACGATAACCGCATTTATACAGAATATTTATATCACGCAGAAGAAAAGTGCGCAAAGAAGATAGCATTCCTTGGCAGGCAGAAACCCATATATGAGCTTATTGATAAGAGCAGGGTAGAACGTGCGCTTAAGAAGTTTGAACAGGAAAAGGGATACCAGCTGGATGAAGAACAGATATCTGCTGTCTATCGCTCATACAAAAGCTGCATATCAGCTATAACCGGTGGAGCCGGACGCGGTAAGACCACCATTACAAACCTGCTCATAGGGGGATGGCTTGGCAAAGTAGTGCTCTGTGCACCTACCGGACGTGCCGCCCAGAGGATGAGTGAAGCAACAGGTATTGAAGCAAGCACCATACACCGTTTGATATATGAATATAGCGGCGGCAAACAGCAGAGAAAAGAACTGCCGGCAAACAGTCTTATCATAGTTGATGAGTCAAGTATGATAAATCTGACGCTTGCATGCGATCTCTTATGGAGCGTTAAGGACTCACATATTGTATTTGTCGGGGATGCGGACCAGCTTCCGCCCATAGGCCCGGGTAATTTCTTTGCAATGCTGCTAAAGAGCAGGTTTGTTAATGTATCGCGTCTGGAGAAGGCATACAGGAACATGGGCTCTGTAAATACGAATGCGGACATGATAAACCATGGCAAGAACTTTAAAAGCCTGATATTGGACGAGCGTACCAGGTTTAAAGAAATAAAGGATTCAGATGAAACTGCGCCCACCGTAGCTTCACTGTGGAAGGTTGCCCGTCAAAAATACAGACTGGAGGATATCAGGATCATCACTCCGACAAAAAAGAATGGTAAATCCTGCGCCAATGCGTTAAATGATGTTATCCGGAATATAGAAAACCCAGAAAGCAGCTCTAATAAGATCCCAGGATGCAGGTTCAGAGTAGGTGACCGTATCATGCAGACCAAAAACAATTACAGCATAAGCCAGTATATTGACGGCAAACTGCAGGACGGATGCGTTTTTAACGGTGAATGCGGCACCATCGTAAAATATGACCAGGAAAACGACCTTGCCTTTATAGAGATGGATACCGGCGAACATCTGGTATATGAAAGAAGCGACATGCAGAGCATTGACCTTTCATACGCTACGACCGTACATAAAGCCCAGGGTTCCGAATATAAGTGCGTCATTTTCGTATGCATGACCGAACACTTCACGATGCTTAAGAGAAACCTGATATATACTGCTGTGACACGCTGTAAAGACCTGCTGCTCATGACCGGCATGCAGAAGGCATATAATATCGCCATCAGGGATACCCAGTATAAGGAGATCCACTGCGCACTGACCGAACGGATAGAAGAAGCAGCGAGCTGAAAATGTAATGTAAAAAACAATAAAAAAAATATTGAAAAAAAATATTTTAAAAAATCGCATAAATTGAAAAATCCTTGAAAAATGGCACTTTGCGGGCCGACAAGTGTATACGAAAATCAAGGAAATCGAACAAAGGTACAGCGAATATAAAGTAATTATATAAAATATCGCATATATTGATATTGAAAGCAAAATGTAAGCAATATTTGGGCAGTACATTGAGGAGAACAAAGCAGGAGGATAAACATATGGAAGAGAAAGAATTGAATATGCTAAAAGAATTCAATTTTAATCCATTGGCTCCAAAACAATTATCAGATACGATAAAACTTCTAGTTACAGTTGCCAAATCGGAGCCGGACGCAGAAAAGTCCAAATTGCAGTTATCAGAGATCTATTCTTATCTGACAAACAGTGAAGACATAGTAACATCTTTGCTGAATTCGATAAGAACCTCAAAAACCTACACTATGAAGGAGATCAACAACAGGATAATCGACGGACATCAGGTAACATTCGGAGATACCCAGGCTGCTTCGTAAAAAACAGTTAACCTTTTGCCGGGGAATGAACTTCCCCGGTTTTCTTTGTTTTTGACATATATTTTTTTAAGTAAGGGTACGATTCGCTATATTAAGTATAGAAACATTAACCACTATTGGAGGAACATACCATGGCAGAGTTATTGACCGAACAGGAAATCAATGCAAAAGCGGAGCAGATAATGGGCGAAACAAGCAGATTCTTTGCTGAGATCGAAAAAGCCCAGGGATCCGGCAGCGGAGTTGGCGGGTTCATAACTATCCCCAATGTTTTTAAGAATGACCGTACAGCTTCGGCATTCAGGCAGCTTCTTGATTCGACCAAAGATTTTGGTACAGGAGACGCACCTGTCGCGCTCACATCTCCGGAAGCAGTCGTACTTTTCCGCTCTCAGGTAGATGAGAATGATGTAAGCAAGTTCCCGTCGAAAATATTTGATCCCAATAATATAGTCTTTTTCGACGGTCATGCTGTTTTAGATGAACAAACTAACGAAGTATCCAGCAGGGGTCTTGATAATTTCCGGGATAACCTTACGGATCTGTCAAAAGATAATTCGGTATCCGGAGATATAGCATATATCGCTGAAATGTATCTGGCGGAGGCTAATGGCGAAAGACTGACCAAAACGCAGAAAGATTTCAGAAAGGAATTCCTGACCCAGTACGATCAGGCGCCGATAAGGTCATTTTACAGAGACGTACCTATTGCCGAGGCCCTTATGATGCAGGAATACTTAAGGACAGAAAAAGGCATATATACAGAGCTCCAGCCCTCAGTAGACAGCGGTCAGGCTTCTATCGTGTTTAGCAATATCCATGATATGACCATGGCGACCGTAAGAGACGGAAGAAGCGAAGATGAGCATTTCAACATGATGCGTCAGTGCACGAAAGAAATAGGAATGATAGATGACAATGGAAGTTTAAGGGTCACCACGCAGACGGAATTAAAGCAGGACGATTCATTTACAGATTCAAAGATGAAGCTTGAAAGAGAGTTAAAGTCACTGCTTGACAGTTCCGCAAGGAGTGAAGAAGCAAGAAGAAGGCTTGCGATCGTACAGCATGAGCTCATTGTTTTATGTGAAAAGATAGCAAAAGAGAAAGAAAACAGAAGGGTTGAGAGGAACAGGCGTCTGGCCAAAGAAGAGGAAGAAAGAAATAAAGCAATAGAACAGGAAAAGATAGATATCGAAAAAGCCCGCGAAGAAGCAGAGGCAGAAGCGCGGAGGATAAGAGATTACGAAAAGGTATCCATAGAGGGACCGGACTCACCTATAAGACAGAGAGCAAATACCGTAGAATTTCTTATGGCAACAACATTGGTTTCTGCAGCTATAGCATCCGCCGTTGCCGTTACAGTCGCTTCGGAAGTAGGTGGTAAGGCAGCTATAATGGAAGCGGCGCGTGAAGTTGTTAATAAGATGGCACCGGGCAGCGAATACAGTGACGCGAAAGAACACGAAGAAGACGTCCGGGATGTTATCGCAAAGAATGAAAAAGAGCATGAGATCTCATCTGCAAGACCTCGCAGCTCGAGAGTAGAAGACCTGTCAGATCGTGATAACCCGTAAAAAAAGCAGATACATCAACATTTTATTATACCTCCAGACTAAAACGGCACTTAGGAGATGAAAGGTGTTTCCGGTGCCGTTTTTAGTCACCGGAACATATAAACTTATTTTTTGATTTATCTTATATATTATATTTAGGAATTTATTGTTAATAACGTTGTCTAACCATAGAAAAAGAACAGATATACAAGGAGATGCCATATGAAACCGAAGGGTAATTCCGAAAAAACTAAATTTATCATCATAGGGGTAATATATGTAATTCTTTTCCTTATGACCGCAGCAGCATCATCTGCAATGGAAGCAGATGCATCACTTACATTTATAAATGCAATGATGGGGTCTTTAACAAGGATCATGTCCCTTAAAATGAACGCCTTTTTCCCATCATCACCTAAGTTTGGTAACAATCTGCTGATGGTATCCATGGTATATGGCATAGGAGCACTTCTCTATCACCTGAGTGATAAGGCTAATAAAAGAATGGCTCCCGGCAAAGAAAACGGTTCCGCGGAATGGAATACCAACCTGGAAGCATATGATAAGCAGTACACATATCCGTACGGAAAGCCGGAGCATTCATACGATAATAACGTAATACTTACCCAGAATGTGTTCCTTGGTACCGACGGACGACAGACAAAGCGAAACTTAAACAGTCTTATCATAGGCGGTTCCGGTGCCGGTAAATCACGCTTCTATGTTAAGCCTAACCTGTTACAGGCCGGTACTAATTCATCATTCGTTATCACCGATCCTTCCGGAGAGCTCCTGGAGTCATGTGGTTCTTTCCTGGAGAGCCATGGCTACAAGATTATGGTACTCAACCTTACGAACATGGGGGCATCTTTCTGCTACAATCCTTTTGAATATATAAGAAAAGAAGAGGATGTTCTGGTCCTTATCAACTGTCTTATAAAGAATACGACTCCTCCTGGATCCAATAAAGGAGATCCTTTCTGGGAGAAATCCGAAACAGCCCTGCTGACAGCTATTTTCTTTTATCTGCGTTACCATAGGCCTGAGGAAGACCGGAGCTTTACATCTGTAATGAAGCTGCTCCGTGCAGCCAACATAGATGAGAACGATTCGTCCTCCCAATCGCCCCTGGACGTTATCTTTGAGGAGATCGGCCAGCAAAACCCTAACGATATCGGATATAAGTCTTATATGACCTTCCGTATGGGCGCCGGCAAGACCCTTAAGTCGATCCTTATTTCCTGTGCCGTTCGTCTGAATGCATTTGAGATCCCCGCGGTAGCCGCATTGGTAAGGACAGATTATGAACACCCGGAACGCAACATCAACCTTAAGCAGATAGGATATGAAAAGACCGCTCTTTTCTGTATCCTGCCTCAGGCTGATGATACCTACAACTTTATCGTTTCAATGATGTACTATCAGCTGTTTGAGTCCCTGTACTACTTTGCAGAGCATGAAAAAGGCGGATTAAAGTATAATGTCCGTTTCATGCTTGATGAGTTCTGTAACATCGGGCAGATCCCTGATTTCGACAAGAAGCTTGCAACAATGCGTAAATATGGCTTGTCCTGTTCCATAATCGTACAGAACTTAAAACAGCTTGAGGAAATGTATGATAAAAAGACAGAGGGTCTTATAGGTAACTGCGATTCCATTCTTTTCCTTGGTTCGCTAGAGTAAAGTACACTGGAGTTTATCTCCAAAAAGCTTGGTGATGCCACAATCATCGTAAGGAATACTTCCAAATCCCAGGGACGGAGCGGATCCAGCTCAATGTCATACAACCGTTCAGCCCGTAAGCTTATGACCCCGGATGAGGTAGGTCGTATAGGTGAGAAGAACTGTATCCTGTTCATCCGTGAATGCCTGCCCTTCTTTGGCCCTAAATATGACCTTGTTAAGCACCCCAACTATAAGTTTACCAGCGATGCTGATTCGAAAAATGCCTTTGACGTAGAAAAAAAATTCGCATTAAACTCAGATGATGATGATTCAGGAGTAAGGGAAGTCCAGCCCACAGAAGAAGAAAAAGAAAGAAAAAAGATAAAGACCCCTAACTTCTTTGCAAAGATATCGCCTAAGGAGTTCGTGGATCACGTCAAAGAAAAGGCAAGGAAAATGAAAGAAGCAAAGGCAACCAAAGAGGCTCTTGCCGCAGAAAATGCCCAGCCCAATGTAGAGGATCTGTTTGCTCAGGCAGCTAATAATGACGCTTCAAATGGTGGTGAACCTGATGATGTCATAGGACTTGACGGATTAGATGAGTCTGAGGTTTTCGGAGCCGGATTTACGGAGTCTGAATCAACATCAAGCAGGACTTCCTCAGCTGTGCCCGTGCTTAACATGGTAAACGAAGATTATGATTGGTCAGACGTAGAGGGAGCCATGTCTCCGCCCATGCCGGACGAATCGAATGGTGCTGCTCCTATACTGGATGCAAACTTCGGTAATGATGACGACGAAGAGGATGATTTTGCCGATACAAGTCAGCCGTTCGTGTTTGCCCCCGCTCCGAAGGCCGATAATAAACCAGCAGCACCCGTAAATGCGTCTGCGCCTACAGCAGCTCCAAAGAAAGCAGAACCCACGCCTAAAGCACCGGAAAAAAATCCCGAAGCGGAAGAAGTAAAAGACGCTAAAAAGGATAATAAGCAGCAAAAAGCAGAGAATAAGCCTAAAAAGCCTGAAAAGACAAAAGAACAGATAGAAGCCGAAACCGGTGATCTTTTAGGCATGCTCATGCGGGGAGAAGAAGATTTCCAGAAGCAGAAGGAGGCTTCTGAGACCGCTACTGAGTCAAAAGCCAACGAAAAGTATGTAGAAGCAAGCGAATCTACTAAAGCACCGGCAAAAGAACCCGCGAAAGATAACAAGCAGGAGCCAGTAGAGCAGAAAATACAGTATCAGAGCAGTTCCATAAAAGAGACATCTGAGTCACATGTGACTGTAAAGGTAGAAAAGAAGACTCTTGGTTCCCTCCTGCAGCCCAAAAAGCAGAATAATGCGACAGAAACAGTCAATAAGCCCCAGGCCGGGACGATAAAAGAGAACGATCTTACGGAATCCAGGGAAACCGATAATACCCATAGCGCTATCGTAAGAAAGAACAAGACCCTTGCTTCTGCAACAGCATCTTCCGGAGCCGCAAAGGCAGTAAAGCAGGAAGAAACCGCAGAGGATGATACCGTAATCATAGAAGAAGAGAATTCCGGTCAGATAGCAGCCCAGATCCGGCAGGTTGGGTTAAATACCGAGGATGATGAGTCAGATGATGATTTCGGCATAGCAGAAACGGCATATTATGGTTGACAAGTAGGCTCAAAAACGCAGGATACAGACACCCTCTTGTGAAAAAGGGGGTGTTTGTAGTTTTAAGATGCAGTTTATCCATATAATTAAAAAAATCTTATATATTTTTAATATAAGGTTATTTATACGGATAAAGCCTTTTATATTGCAGGGAGGGGACGCTATCTCACTAATACCCACGGGCAAGCCCGTGGGGTTGTCTGACAACCCAGAGTGAGTAGCCTAAGTTCTTCGAGAACTACGTTAAGAGAGAATATATAGTCACCTACAGATGTAGTACCAAGTCTGTAGCTCTGAGGTAAGTGATTAAACAGTTCTATGGTATAGGAACAGTGTTGCTTGCATAAAACCTCTCATTAACATTGGCGATGGTACACTAACCAATCTTCGGAGTGAGTAATTAAATCTCTTTTAGAGATTTCAGAAGGAGAACATATACATGGTTTATGTACAAAATAGCGACGGACATCCGCTAATGCCAACAGAAAACCATGCAAAAGTGCGTGTCCTTCTCAAAAACGGCAAAGCAAAAGTAGTAAAAAGATGTCCATTCACGATACAACTGCTATATAAAAGCACGACTTATACACAAAACGTAACTCTTGGCGTAGATGCAGGCAGCAAACATATCGGTATTTCAGCTACTACTGAAAGCAAAGTTCTCTTTGAAGCTGATGTAGAGCTCAGAAATAATATCGTAG
>JAEEGL011102322.1_pt1 | contig 13348 bp, 15 predicted proteins | sample 9134231 | NCBI WGS metagenome assembly JAEEGL01 (sample SAMN16246548, study PRJNA631951) | gut metagenome | biome: gut microbiome; feature: rumen; material: fiber-attached | host: Bos | place: Iran: Karaj | collected 2018-10 | reverse complement strand
TTTACTTTAAATTAAAAAAAACGATTATAAAATCGTTTTTTTTTATTCATATATTACTTTATATTTATTAGCAATATATTTCTTTAAATAATCATCTCTATATTTAACAACTAAAGATGCTACATCATATTTAGAAACAAAAGCATTGTTGATTGATTCATTAAACAATCTTATAATCTTATCTATATCAGTATTCATAATATCATAAGAACCTTCACCTAAAATATTATCTAATTCTTCTTTAACAATATTTTTGTTTTCAATTATATTAATTCTAAAAGTATCTTTAACGCTTCCGTATTCATAAATAATTCTAAACAAATTAACTATTATTTCATTACCGCTTATGTTATATTCTTCTAAATCTACATTATAGTAACTAGATAAAGCTTTAACAAAAACATCATTATTAATTTTTAAATATCTAAGTTTTAAGATGATTTTTACAATATCTTCTGCTTGTAACGCATTAATTGATTTATCAACTGTATTATTTCTAATATTAGTAACTAAACTATTTATAATATATATCATTTTTTCTAATCTAAGAATTGGATTAATACTACCACTAGAAATATAAATAGTATGACTATCTAATAGATATACATCCTTTTTATCTGCTCGTATAAAAGAATTTAATACGCCATACTTATTTTCTATGAAATCTAAAGAAGAAATAGTATCATATATTAATTCTTTATATTTCTTTCCATAGTAAATTATCATACCAGTAGCAATTAGATATAAATCATTATAAAGTTCTGGGGAAACGTATTTATTATCTAATTTACTATCAAGGTATGCTATTACTTCGGAAACGGTATTATTAATTTGCCTAGATTCTATCATGAAAACTCCCCCTTGAATGGCTTGTATACTATCACTTATTAAAAAAATAAGCAAATTTATCTATCATTTTCAAATACAATTATTTTACGTTAAAAAAGTGCTTTTTTTACTTAAAAAACACACAATATTGTATAATTGATATAGGTGGTAATATGAAGCTTATCGTTTCAGCTGGTGGAACGGGTGGACACATCTATCCCGCTTTAGCTATTATTAATAAATTTAAAGAAAAAGAGCCTAATTTAGAGGTATTATATATCGGAACCCATAATAGAATGGAAAAAGATATAATACCTAAAAGAGGCATAAAATATGAAGAAATAGAGATATATGGATTCTCTAAAAAAGATATCTTTTTAGATATCAAGAATATATTCTGTATTTTAAAAGCAACTAAGAAATGTATCAAAATCATGAAAGAGTTTAAACCTGATTTAGTACTAGGAATAGGTGGATATGTAACATATCCAGTTATTACAGCTGCTCATAAATTAGGAATTAAAACTTTTATTCATGAACAAAACTCAATACCAGGCAAATCTAATCTAGTTTTACAAACAAAAGTAGATTTAATTGGAGTGTCGTTTAAAGAATCGGCAAAAGCATTTACTAAAGCTCAAGATAAAGTGTTTTATAGTGGAAATCCATGTGGAGAAAACGCTTTAAGTTTAGAACCAATGGCCAAATCATCACTTGGTTTTAAAGAAGATAAAAGATTAGTAGTAGTTGTAGCTGGATCATTAGGTTCGGCAACTATGAATGAAAAAATGAAAGAGTTTTTACATAATGCTAAAGATGTAGATTATCAAATACTATATATAACTGGAAAAGACCATTACGAAGAATTCTTAAAAAATGAATCCTTCCCAGAAAATGTCAAAGTAGTACCATTCTTAGATAATCTACCTGCATTACTAAAAAATACCGATTTAATTGTAACTAGAGCGGGAGCATCAACGATAAGCGAAATTTTATCATTGAACTTACCAGCAATCTTTATTCCATCGCCTTATGTTGCTAACAATCATCAATACTACAATGCAATGGAAATTCAAAAAGCTGGAGGCGGCGAAGTAATAGAAGAAAAAGAGTTGACGGCAGAAGAACTCTCAAGTAAAATTAATGACGTGCTTAACAACAAAGAAAAATATCAAAATATGAAAGACAGTTTAAATAAAATGGCAATGAATAACAGCAGTGACCTCATCTATGAAAAATTAAAGGAAATGATAAAATGATAAACGAATTAAAAGAATATGCAGACGTTGAAGAACACGCATCAGTTAAAAATCTTAATACATATCGTATTGGAGGAAAAACAAAATACTTAATATATCCTAATTCAATCGGAGACTTAGTTAATGTATTAAAGATATTAAAAGAAAACAATATTAAATACTTCATCATAGGAAATGGATCAAATATAGTTCTAAATAGTAGAGAATATGATGGAGCAATTATTAAATTAGAAAAACTAAATGGTGTAGAATTCAATCCAGAACTACAAATGGCATATGCTGAAGCAGGAGTAATGTTGCCAGTATTAGTAAAAAAATGTTTAGAAGTTGGTTTAACAGGTCTTGAATTCGCAGCAGCTATACCTGGAACAGTAGGTGGAACAATATACGGTAACGGTGGAGCCTATAATTGCTGTATCATGGATTATGTATCATCACTTACAGTTTTAGATGAAAATTTTGAAATACAAACTCTAGAACACGAAGATATCGAGTATGGATATCGTACTTCTATGTTCAAAGAAAAAGGTAACTACATAATTCTTGGCGCAAAATTTTATCTAACTAAAGGAGATAAAGAAAGTGCTAAAGAAATAATAGAAGAACGTTTTGAAAGACGTAAAGAATCTCAACCATTAGAATATCCATCAGCAGGATCAGTATTTAGAAATCCTGAAGGCGATTTTGCTGGAAGACTAATTGAATCATGTGGTTTAAAAGGATATAAAATCGGTGGAGCAGAAGTATCTGAAAAACATGCTAACTTTGTCATAAACAAAGACAATGCTACATCAGAAGATGTATATAAGCTTATAAATTATATTCATGATACTGTATTAGATAAAACCAAAGTAGATTTAGAAATAGAACAAGAATTTATAGATTGGGAGTAAGCAAATGAGTAAGAAAGGGCATAAGAAAAAAAGAAAACTAAAAACTGGCAAACTAATAAAATGTCTATTAGTTATATTTCTTATTGCTACAATCTTCTCATTACTGTTACATATAAAAGTTAAAAACATCTATATTGAAGGAAACTCATTAACCAAAGATATTGAAATAATTGAAGCAGCAGGTCTAGAAGACTATCCAGATATCTATAAATTAAATACAAAAAAGATGAAAAGATTAATCAATGAACTTCCTTTAATTGAAGAAACAAAAATCAAAAGAGATATTTTAGGTAGAATAACTATCAAAGTAACAGAATCTAAAGTATTATTTTATTATAAATATAATAATAAATATATTACTAGTACAGGAAAAGCTTTAGATGATAATAATAAAATATATGGTTATCCTACATTAATTAATTTTACACCAGATACTATATTCAATAATTTAGTCACTGGTTTAAACAAAATTGATTATGACATTATCAATATGATAAGTGAAATTGAATATGTTCCATATGAAACAAAAGATGGAACAACTATTGATGATAATAGATTTAAACTTATTATGAACGATACTAATACTGTAATGATTGATATTGTTAATATTAAAAATCTTAACAAGTATCCAACAATTCTAGCATCACTTGGTATGGATAAAACAAAAGGAATAATATACCTAGATACAATAAATGATGAAAGAATTTATTTTAAGAGTTATAATACGATAAATAAAGAAGCCGAAGAAGCGAAAAAAGCAGCAGAAGAAGCTGCAAAGAAAAAAGAAGAACAAGAGTGATATCATGAATTATAACTTATTAATGGAACAAGAAATTGAAAAAATTAAAAACATGGATAAAATCCCAACTATTCTCTTACATAGTTGTTGTGCTCCATGTTCTTCTCATGTTATTTCAACTCTTATTCCTTTTTTTAATATAACAATACTTTATTACAATCCAAATATTGAACCATTAGAAGAGTATGAAAAAAGAAAACAAGAAGAGATACGTTTCATAAATGAATTTCCACACGAAAATAAACTGGATATCATAGATTGTGATTATGATAATGATAAGTACCATGAGCTTATTAAAGGGTTAGAGAGTGAACCAGAAGGTGGAGCTCGTTGTATGAAATGTTACTATCAAAGGATGGAAAAAACAGCAAAATTAGCTGAAGAAAACCACTATGATTATTTTGCAACAACTCTAACAGTATCGCCATTAAAGAATAGTAAAAAACTAAATGAGATAGGCAAACAACTAGAAGAGAAATACAAAGTAAAATATCTATATTCTGATTTTAAAAAGAAGAATGGTTATAAGCATAGTATAGAATTATCTAAAAAGTATAATCTATATCGTCAAGACTATTGTGGATGTGTTTATTCAAAAGAAGAAAGAGAACAACAAAAAAGATTAAAGGATAAATTTGATGGATAAAAAAAGAGGTATAAACCTCTTTTTAATTTTCATAAAAGTTTCTTAAATATTCTTCATAAGCTTTAATAGCAATTTCATCATGATCTTCTTTATACTCAACACCCTTACTGTTAACTAGCTTTTCAACTAGGTATTCAGTAAAGTGGGGATTCCTTACCAAAATAGGACCAAGCAGGTAAGTACCATAGAAATTATTATAATGAATACCTTCCGATACATTTTCTTTAGTAGAACCATCACCATTAATAACCTTAAACATATAATTCTTAATCCCAGATAGATAATAATCTCTGTTTTCAAAACCAATTACATCTCTATCTAAGAAATCAGCAAAATATCTTTGATCTCCAACTATACGTTCATTATTTTTAATTCCATTAAATTTAAATATATCTAATCCATTAACTTTATCTTCACCATTTACTAATGCATCTCCAAAAATTTCTAAAGAATTACCAGTAATCAAGAAATACTTATTCTTTTCAATTTCCTTATTGATATCATCTTTATACTGTAAGATGTTTTCAATAACAATATTTCTATTTTCTTCACTACCCATACCCATGTAGTAAAAATCATAATTGAAATGAATATCATCTTCACAACTTAGTTTGTCTAATTGAACTTTTAATCCTTGATTTTCTAATTTTTTAACTAAATATCTAATATTTCCATTTTCGCCATATAGATTCATTAAATCATAATATAAATGAGCAATCTTAATCGTTTTCATTTTCATCATCCTCAATTAATTTATGTATGATAGCAGTCATATCAAAACATACCATTGTATAAATATCACCATTGCTATCTTTTCTAACCATCTTAATAAGATTATTTAGATCATCTACTAAAACTATTTTTTCTTTAGGAATATTACTAAAATTTAATCTAGTTAAAACATCATATCTAAATCTACCAATAACAAATATTTTATCTATTGATTCATCATTTAATAGTTCAAATTCAACGTCCCATAACCAAGATAAATCATTAAAACTGTATCTTCTAGATACATTATCAAAACCAAGTATAATTGTTTTAATTCCTTTTTGATTTTTAATATATCTAATTGATTGATAATAACTTAAATTGTTTTCATTTTTAGTCTCTAGCATTGTTAGAGTTCTACCAGCTAGTTTACTAACTTTTCCTCTTTTACTTGCAAGCTTATCACCATTGACTGCTTCCATTATTTCTTCATCAGTAACACCAATACTTTTACATACTGCATAGGCAGCAACTGTATAATAAACAGCATATAAAACATCCTTATTTAAGTATATATCATTACCATTTATCTTAATTTGATTATGTTCTAAATCAACTTCTTCAACTTCATAATCAACCTTACCACGTTCAAAATCACATTTAGGACAACTATAATGTCCAATATGACCATAGTGATAATAATCATATTTTAATTTAGCATGGCATTTTGGACAATAAGCATAATCAACTGAATCAATTGGTGGTTCAGTATAACTGTCTTTAGTCTTACTAACTCCATATGTAATATGTTTATTAAGGTCGAATAGGTAAGTTAATCTACTAACTAAAGGATCATCTTTATTAATGAATAATTTAGTATTTATACCAATCGCTTTCATAATATCATCAAATACGATATTTGGTTCACCATTACGAGCAGGTTGATCTCTAGTAACATTTGTTACTAACAAATGAGTCATTTTATTCTCACCAAATATTAATTTTAAATGTCTTTCATCACATTCAAGTAATAATACTTCGTGTTGAAATTCACCTTTAATATTACAATTATTTAGAATTAATGTTGTAGCAGCTAAAACTCCATTACTACCATTCTTGTTATAACAAACATCATATCCAGCATCAGTTAATATATGATTGATTAACTCAGTAGTACTTCCTTTACCAGAAGAACCAGTAACAGCAATTACATACTTTGGATATTTAACTTTTTCCAGTATCTTTTTTTGATGTAAATAATCATAAACTACACAACCTGGGAATACTGAACCATTTTTTTTGAATAATTTACAGACCCAAGTAACAAATTTGTTAATGATAATCATTAAACTAAGCATAATATCACCTACATATAGTATACATTATATAACAGGATAATATCTAGATTAAAGAGTTTATTTTACATATTATAAAAAAATAAACTATAATCTATATAAGAGGTATTATCATGAAAACAAATCAATATAACATAGAAAGAATAATCGATTCACTTAATAATAAAGGATATACTAACTTTTTAGTACCAAAAGAACTTATGCAAATCAAAGGCAAACTAAATAAAAATGAATATAAATTATATGAACCATACAACGAATGTACTAAAGTAATCCTTTATAAAAAGGATATACCAAATATTAAGTTATACAGAATAGAATCTAATACAAATCTAAGACATCAAGATATCTTAGGTACCATCTTTTCTTTAGGCATAAAAGAAGATACCTTTGGGGATATCTTTAAGTATCAAGGTGATTTCTATATTTTTCTAATGCCTCAAATAGAAGAGTATATAAAATATAATTTATTAGAAATTAAAAATTCTAAGATAAAACTTACAGAAGTAGCTTTAGATATAGCGGATAATTTTGAACAAGAATATGTAATAAAAGAGTATATTGTATCATCCCTAAGAATAGATAATATTGTAAGTAGTATTACTAATGAAAGTAGAAATCAAGTATTAGATAAATTTAAATATAAAGAAGTTATTCTAAATTATGATGAAAATATAAAACCAACCAGAGTATTAAAAGAAAATGACGTATTTAGCATTAGAAAATATGGTAAATATAAATTTAGTAAAATACTTAAAAACACTAAAAAAGGTGGACATATTATCGAAATAAAAGCTTATAAATAATTTGACTATTTCACCGTTTTATAGTAATATCTATACTGTTTTGTTAGGGGGGATTTACATGGAAAAACAAACAATAAATAAAGAAGAAAAAACAAGAAAGGTAAGTAAAGCACTAAAAGCAACTGGTGCAGTTGTTGCAACAGCAGCTGTAATCTTTACTCTAGCAATGGTACCTGGAGCAGTAAACGCTCATAAAGGACAAATCAACGCTGATACAATGGTAGAGTTTTATAACGATGGACATAATGGTGTTACTATTGGAGAATACGTAGCTCCAGTTGAAAGCATGGAAGATATTAAATACAATTATAATACACCATCTATTACATCTGATTCAGATCAAAGAATATGTAGTGGAGATCAAATGCTAGCAGCTCTAGATAGTAGATCTTTAAAATATGTTTGCATAGATGGAACATATTACACAAGAGATGGTGAACCATTAGCAGCAGTTACATATAAATGTAGTAGAACTGAAGAAAAAAGAACAAAAACATTAAATGTAAATGGTACAGAATTATCATTAGCTCCAAACGGAATATATGATGAAGAAAACGGAAAGTATTATGATACAGAAACAGAATATATTACAAGAATTGTATTAGGACTAGAAGATAATGAATATTATATGAGCCAAAAACCTGCTAATTACGATGAAGTTACAATAGAAAATATCGAATTATTCGATACGATAGCCCTAGATGGAGATATCATAGCAGACGTTGCAGACAACAGCTTGGGATCAACAGAATCTAATCAAGTAGATATCAAAGTTGGAGCACATCAAGAAGACCAATCATTTTATGGAAAAGTAATGGGTCTTGTTCATAAATAAAATACTAAAAATATTAAGGAAAGTACTTGTTATAAGTGCTTTTTTTTGATACAATATCTACGGTCTTTAGACCAAATAAGCACATGTGTTGTTTGTATCATCTAGTGGCCATAGGTTGGTGATGCATAGATGCATGGAAGTTATAACGAAAAGGAGAGTGAAAAAATATGGCAGTAGTTTCTTTAAGTTATTTATTAGAAGCTGGAGTTCATTTTGGTCATCAAACAAAAAGATGGAATCCAAAAATGAAAGAGTACATTTTTACAACTAGAGACGACATTTATATTATCGATTTACAAAAAACAATGGAAAAAATCGAAGAAGCATATGCAGAAATCAATAAGATTGCTGCAAATGGTGGAAAGTTTATCTTTGTAGGAACAAAGAAACAAGCACAAGAAGCTGCAAAAGAAAATGCAGAAAGAACAAATTCTTACTATGTTACTGAAAGATGGTTAGGTGGAACATTAACAAACTTCCGTACTATCAGAAGTAGAGTAAAAAGAATGGAACAAATTGAAAAGATGGAAGAAGATGGAACATTTGATGTTCTTCCTAAAAAAGAAGTAATTGGATTAAGAAAAGAATATGACAAACTTAACAAATTACTAAGTGGAATTCGTAATATGGAAAAAGTTCCACAAGCAATGATTATTGTAGATCCTAAAAAGGAATTAAATGCAATAAGAGAAGCAAGAAAATTAAATATACCTATATTTGGTATTGTTGATACAAACTGTGATCCTGACGATGTAGATTTTGTTATTCCAGGAAATGATGATGCTGTTAGAGCAGTTAAAGTTGTTCTTGGTGTATTAGGAAACGCTATTGCAGAAGCAACTGGCGGAGAAATAATTGACTACATTACAGAAGAAGAAAAGAAACCTAAAAAAGAAACTAAAAAAGATGAAAATGGAGAAGAAATAGTAGAAGAAGTAGCAAAAGAAACTGAAACTACTGAAGAAGCTCCTAAGAAATCTAAAAAAGCTAAAGTTGAAGAAACAGAAGAAGTTGCTGAAGAAGAAACAGAAGTAGAAGAAATCGAAGAAGCAACTGAAGACTTAAGTAAGAAAACTGTAGCCGAACTAAAAGGAATGGCAAAAGAAGCAGGTATTAAAGGATATTCAACTATGAAAAAAGATGACCTAATCGCATCTTTAAGTGAATAAATAATATTTTTTAGAAAGAAGGGTTACACAATGATAAGCGCAAGCTTAGTAAAAGAATTACGTGAGCAAACTGGTGCTGGTATGATGGATTGCAAAAAAGCTCTAAGTGAGACTGATGGTAATCTTGAAAAAGCAGTAGATTGGCTACGTGAAAAAGGTATTGCAAAAGCTGGTAAAAAAGGTGCAAGAATTGCAGCTGAAGGTTTAGCAAATATCTTTATTAAAGATAACAAAGCTGTTATGATTGAAATCAATGCAGAAACAGATTTTGTTAGTAAGAATGAAGAATTCCAAGAATTATTAAAAAATGTTGGTGAAACTGTTTTAAATAGTGACGCTAAAACATTAGAAGAAGCAAACGAATTAAAATTCGAAGATGGAACTATAGCAGATTTAATAATAGCTAAAACATCTAAAATTGGTGAAAAACTAGATTTCCGTCGTTTAGCTGTAATTGAAAAGAAAAAAGATGAAAACTTTGGTTCATACCTTCATATGGGTGGTAAGATTGCTGTTGTTGCAGTAGTAAAAGGTGCTAATGAAGAAGTTGCTAAAGATGTAGCAATGCAAGCAGCAGCAATGAAACCAAAATATGTATTTAAAGAAGACGTTCCAGCTGATGTTGTAGAGCGTGAAAGAGAAGTTCTTAAAGAACAAGCTATGAATGAAGGAAAACCTGCAGACATAGCAGAAAAAATGGTTGAAGGAAGAATTAATAAATTCTACAAAGAAATATGTCTTGCACTTCAAGCATTCATAAAAGATGGAGACATCGATGTAAATAAATACGTAACTAACAATGGAGGAGAATTAATTAGTTGCACTACTTTTGTAGTAGGTGAAGGAATCGAAAAACGCCAAGATAACTTTGCTGAAGAAGTAATGGCACAAATTAATAACTAAGATACTTGTCAAAAGTATCTTTTTTATTTTAAGAAAACTAAATAATCATGATATAATATAAAAGGAAGTGATTATATGAAAAAAGGAATCATCAGAAAAATAATCTACTTATTCCTATTTGCTTTAATAATTGGTGCATTTGTATATCTAGGAAATAAATATGAAAATAAAAGAGATAATCATATCTTAGTAATATCAGATTATTATAAAGATGTTGAAAAAGATAAATTTGAAGTAATTAGAGGAGCCAGATTAATTAATCTTCTAAAAAGCGGAAATAATCTAATCTTTATTGGAAGTTCACAATATGAATATTCAATAAAATATATGGAATTAATAAATGAAGTAGTAAAAGAAATAAATGTTGATAAAGTATATTACTATGATATTGTAAACGACAAATCTCAACTAAATTCAAATTATTACGAAATAGTTGAAGCATTATCTGGAAGTTTAACAACATCAGATAGTACAAAAAACAACTTAGTAGCACCAAGTTTCTATATCTTAAATGATGGTGAAGTAAAATATTATAATACTCAAACAGCAGTTATGAAAAATACAGATAACGTTGATAAATATTGGACAGAAGAAAAAGAACTACTATTTAGATCAGAAATAATTACAGCAATAAACGATTATTATTTGAATAAATAAAAAAAAGAATTATAATATAGTTGTAAGGGAGAGAAATATATGATTAATGATGAAATTGAACTGAATATGATGCACGCTTTAGAAGTAATGGATAATAGATTAACAGCTATTAGAGCAGGTAGAGCAAATCCAGCAATATTAAATGGTATAATGGTTGAATACTACGGAACACCAACTCCAATTCAATCACTAGCAAACATTACTGTTCCAGAAGCGAGAACTTTAATGATTAAACCATTTGATAAATCTTGTGTTAAAGATGTCGTAAAAGCCATTCAAGAAGCTAATATAGGAATTAATCCAACTGACAATGGTGAAGCTGTAATCTTAACAATTCCTCAATTAACCGAAGATACTAGAAAAGATTATGTAAAACAAGCTAAAGAAATAGCTGAAGAAACAAAAGTAGCATTAAGAAGAATTCGTCAAGATGCAAATGACGATATCAAAAAAGATGAAGAAATAACAGAAGATGATGAAAAAAGAATGCTTGATGAAGTTCAAAAATTAATTAATGAATATAATAAAAAAGTAGAAGAAAAATACAAAGAAAAAGAAGAAGAATTAATGAAAGTATAAGCAAACAATTTGTTTGCTTTTTTCTTGTTTACCTTTATAATAAATCACCAAGGTGAACGACTATGGATAGAACATACGTAATAAAATATGAGGTACAAAAAGAAGACGATTGTTATCTATTTAAAGCTATCGGAGTAGTAGAAGCAGTCGAAGAAGAAGATGATTTGATAATTGACGAAGAAATTGAATTTGTTAATGGTTTAATATCTAATCCAGATTTAAAAGAAATCTATATCGAAACTGTCACTCTAGAAGAATTAAAAGAATGCCTAGGAATTAATTCAAACGATGAAGAAGAAATCACCAAAGCATTTATCGAAAACATATTACAAACCCACTATTTTGTTGGAAAAGTTGAAGAAGGAAAAATATTTACTCAACAAGTAGAAATGGAAAGTCCAATCAAACAAATAGCGGCAGACTATCTAAACATAGCCGAAAGTGCTGAAGAAGTAACGGAACAAGGTTTAGAGGATTATTTAAATGAAAGATTTGTCGGATACGAAAAACAAAATAGACAATTAGCAAGAATTCTGTTTAATAATTTAGAGATAAACACTAAAGAAGATAATGAAACAATTCTTATGGTAGGCAAAGATACAAAATTAATATCTTCAGTATTAAAATATGCAGCAGAATATTTAGGATTACCATATAAAAGAATAGGGATAGACAGGATAGATCCAAATATTCAAGTAAGATCATCTACAATAGAAGATGAAATATTAGACGCAATTAAAGATGTAGCAAGTGTTGAAATAGCTCATTTAGGAATAGTGGCAATAGATGGAATAAGTGAAATAAATAATACGAGTTATGGAAGTAGAAATGTAATAATAGATAATCTAAGAAGTTTTGTAGAAGGAGAAACAATCTACTTTAGTACAGACACAGAAAGCATACCATTTGATACATCTTATTTAACTAAAGTATTTATAGGAACTTTTGAAGGATACCCACATGTACCTGGAGAAGTAGGTTTTATAAAAAGCAATGATGCTGATGATAATGATGATTTTTTCACAAAATTAGCAAGTCATAAAACAACTGATATAAATTTGTTGAATAGCGTAGATAATTTAATAACATATGATGAATTATCATATCAAGATAAAATAAGATATCTTCTAACTTCTAAATTAAGTATATTAGTTAGAAAAGAAATAGAAATGAAAGAAACGTATCAAGTAGATTTAGAAGGCCAAGAAGATTATGTTTACGCATTAATTAAACGTTTAGTATTAAAATATATGGAAAAAGGAACAAGGCCATCAATCGAAGAAATAAGTAGAGAAATAAGATCTCTTCTGCATTTAATAATTAGAGATTTAAAAGAAAATGAAGAATGTGATACTGTAATACTGGATAAAGACACAGCAAACAACGGTACATATCAATTAGTTTCCAAAAAAAAGGTATGCTAATATAGCATACCCTTTTACATTCCTCTTCCAACTTTAGATCTTTCAGCACTTTTAGCTTTACGATATAAATACTGTTTTAAACCATCCACGGCATATTCTCTAAGGCCATATCCATCATGTTCCATATTTAGATATGCACGCCAACCTGGTTCGCAAATTCTTTCATAAGCAGCAAGACGTAACTGATATTCCAAATCATCAGCAATAGAATAATCAACTCCGATTATATCGCTTGGATTTTCTCTGATATATAGATCTCTAAAAGCTTCTGCTTGCATTCTAGCTTTCTTAACTCTAATATAATCTACTGGATTTAATTTAACTAGTTCTCTAAGCGCTTCTAATAAATCGCCTTGTGAAAAATCTATATCTACATAATCATACATAACAATCCCTCCGTCTTCACTTCTATAATTATATCATAAATAACAATATTATTAAAAATTTAGCTATAAAAAAACAGCTAAATAATAGCTGTAGATTT
>JAEEGL010108801.1_pt1 | contig 13348 bp, 12 predicted proteins | sample 9134231 | NCBI WGS metagenome assembly JAEEGL01 (sample SAMN16246548, study PRJNA631951) | gut metagenome | biome: gut microbiome; feature: rumen; material: fiber-attached | host: Bos | place: Iran: Karaj | collected 2018-10 | reverse complement strand
TGGACGAATGGAACTGGCCCATCGCCTTGTAGGACAGGCGGCGCGCCTCGATGTATTCGCCGTTGCCGACTTCGAATTTCTCCCGCTCCTTATCGGCGTTGGTGAAGGCCTTCGTCACGCGGATGCCGGAGACCGAGCTTTCGACGGCGGCGTTGATCGCCGCGATCGAGATGCGGCTCTTCATGAAGGCCTCGCGCATCTTCTTGCGCATGACCAGCGCGATGAGCACGAGAAGCGGCACGCAGGCGAAGACGACGAGCGTCATGGTGAAATGGATCGTCGAAAGATAGACGAAGCTTGTGATGATGGTGATTGATGAGATGATGACGTTCTCCGGCCCGTGGTGCGCAAGCTCGCTTATATCCTGCAGGTCGTTGGTCAGGCGAGACATGATCTTGCCCGTTTCATGGTTGTCATAGAAAGAAAAGGGCAGCTTTTCAAGGTGGTCGAACATGTCCCGGCGCATCTGCGCCTGCATTTTCACGCCCATCATGTGGCCCTGATACTGGATGAAATAGTTCAGGCCCATGCGGACGATATAGATCGCCAGAAGCCCGAGCCCCGCGAATACGATCATCCTGTATTCCCGGTTCGGGATCAGGTCGTTGAGCATGCGCCGCGTGATGACCGGGTAGACGATGCCGCTGATCGCCACGAGCAGCGATGCCGCCATATCGAGGCAGAACAGCCGCTTATGAGGTTTGTAGTACCGTAAAAACCGCTTTAACATATACGCTCCTTAATTCTTTGTTTTCTGTATTTATTATATCGTTTCGTTTCCGGCAATACAATTCGCCCACGGTAGAATCTGCACAAAAAAAGCGCGTCTTTCGGGGCAAAACCCACAAAAGACGCGGCTTGTCAGCTTTCTTTCAGCGCCCGCTCCTTCTCGGGGAGCAGGCCGATGCGGTCGCGCAGGATCCTGCGCACATGGATATACACGGGGATCAGGAAAAGATCCGCCATGATCCACGCCGTGGGATTTGCGAAGCACACGGCCAAAAATTCGTATCTCGGCACGAAGACCGACGCGACGAGGATGCGCGCCGCCATTTCGAACACGCCCGCGAACATGGCGACCTTGGAATAGCCGAGGCCCTGGATCAGCGGCCGGAAGATGTTGATCATCACGAGCGGGATATAGAACACGGCGTTGATATGCAAAAACTGCGCGGCTTTGCCGATGATGTCCGTCTCACCCGCGTCGAGGAAGATCAGCACGATCTTGTCTGCGAAGAACATCAGCACGCCGAACGCGAACAGACTGTAGCCCACGCCGAGGAGGATGCACGAGCGCAGGCCGCGGTCCACGCGGTCGAGCTTGCCCGCGCCGTAGTTCTGCGCGCCAAAGGTCGCCATGGTGGTGCCCAGCGCGTCCATCGGCGAGACCATCAGGATCTGCACCTTGAAGGCCGAGGTCATGGCCGCGATGCTCGCGGCGCCGAGGCCGTTGACCGCCACCTGCAGAACGGTGGAGCCGATCGCAGTGATCGAGAACTGCAGACCCATCGGCACGCCCATCCAGAACAGCGTTTTGATGCAGTCCCAGCGCACGCGCAGGTCCTCTTTGCCGATATGCAGGATCTCAAAGCGGCGGCGGACATAGAGGAAGCACAGTACGCCGGAGATCAGCTGGGAAAGCACGGTCGCGTACGCCGCGCCCGCGGAGCCGAGTCCGAATACGACGATGAACAGCACGTCCAGCGCGATGTTGACCAGCGACGCGAGGATCAGGAACAGGACAGGACTTTTGGAATCGCCCAGCGCGCGCATCAGCGCGGCGAGCGTATTGTATACGAAGGTGACGGGGATGCCGAGGAAGATGATGAAGATATAGCTGTACGCATATTCGAAAACGTCCTCCGGCGTGCCCATCCAGACCAGGATGTCCCGGCACAGAAGCGACACGGTCAACGTGATGACGACCATGAACACGCCCGCGAGAAACAGGATGTTGCCGACGTAGCGCCGCAGGCCTTCGTAGTCTCCTTCCCCGAATTTCTGCGCGACCGGGATCGCGAAGCCCTGACAGATGCCCATGCAGAAGCCGAGGATTAGGAAGTTGATGGAGCCGGTGGAGCCGACGCCCGCAAGCGCCTTCACGCCGAGGAATTTGCCGACGACCATCGTGTCGGCCATATTGTAAAGCTGCTGGAAAATGATGCCGAGAAAAAGCGGGATCATGAATCCGAGGATCAGACGGATCGGCTTCCCGACAGTCAGATCGCGCACCGCACTCCTTCTCTCTGCTCGCTTGATCGCCATAACGTACCTCATTCTGTTTTTTCAAGCCTAAGTGTATCGCTCCGGGCAGGCTTTTTCAAGCTGAAAAACGCCGAAGTTTCTCCTGATCGCGCGTTTTCTCCCGTCATATTGTTGATTTCGTCCGTAAAGCGAAAACTAAATTTCAATTATTGAAAAAAATCGGGATCTTATGAAAAATCTCCTTGACAGCGCCCCGGGCGCTGTGTATAATGAGTGCACCATGAAGAGTGCGTGAGAGACAAGCTCGCTGATCGCACAGCAACCTGGTCCGGGCATCGGACTAAGGTGCTAAAGCTTGACCGATGGCGTATATCGCTTTTTAGGCAAAGCCCTGTCGGTCACGCAGGGCTTTGTTTTTTCATATCCCCGCTTCTCCGGACATAAGCATGAAGTACCTACGCTTTCCGGAGGGCTGACATGAAAGACAGTATCGACGCGCGCATCTGCGAGCTGGCCGACTTCATCCTCGAAAACGAAGCCACCGTCCGCGCCGCGGCCGCGCGCTACGGCGTATCCAAATCCACCGTACACAAGGACGTGACCCAGCGCCTGCAGGCGCTTGACCGCATAAAATACCTTCAGGTGCAGACGGTGCTTGCGCGCAACAAGGCAGAGCGCCATCTGCGCGGCGGCATGGCGACCAAGCGGAAATACGAACGCCTTGCGCTGCTTGCAAAAAAATAAGCATCCGAACTATACCAAAGGAGCCATCCATGAACACAAGACTCTATACCTCTGAATCTGTCACCGAGGGACATCCCGACAAGGTCTGCGACCAGATCTCGGACGCGATCCTCGACGCCATCCTTGCGGAGGATCCCGAAGCCCGCGTCGCCTGCGAGACGACCGCCACGACGGGCCTGATCCACGTCATGGGCGAGATCACGACCTCCGCCTACGTCGATATCCCCGGCGTCGTGCGCCGCACGATCCGCGAGATCGGCTACGACGATCCGCTGATCGGCTTCGACGGGAATTCCTGCGCCGTCATCACCTCCATCAACGAGCAGTCCCCCGACATCGCCATGGGCGTCGACGCCTCGGCCGAATACAAGGACGCCCAGACCGACAAGGCCGATCTGACCGGCGCGGGCGATCAGGGCATGATGTTCGGCTATGCCTGCACCGAGAGCGAAGGTCTGATCCCGGCCACGCTCTACTATGCCCACGCGCTCACGCGCGGCCTTGCCCGCCTGCGCAGGGAAAAGACGCTCCCCTATCTGCGCCCGGACGGAAAAGCGCAGGTCTCCATCGAATACGGCGAGGACGGCAAGCCCCTGCGCTGCACCGCCGTAGTCGTCTCGACCCAGCACGATGAATCGGTCTCGATCGAGGACCTTCGCCGCGATATCCTGGAAAAGCTGATCCGGCAGGTGATCCCCGCTTCCCTCCTCGATGCGGATACAAAATTCTATATCAACCCGACCGGACGATTCGTCCTCGGCGGACCCGCCGCCGATTCCGGCCTGACCGGAAGGAAGATCATCGTCGATACCTACGGCGGCTTCTCCCATCACGGCGGCGGCGCCTTCTCGGGCAAGGATCCGACCAAGGTCGACCGCAGCGCCTCCTATATGGCGCGCTACGCTGCGAAAAACGTCGTGGCCGCGGGTCTTGCCTCCCGCTGCGAGATCGGCGTCGCCTACGCCATCGGCGTCGCGCATCCGGTCTCCGTCTATATCGACACCTTCGGTACGGGCATCGTCCCGGACGAGCGCATCGCCGAAGCGGTCAAGAAGGTCTTTGATTTCCGCCCCGCCGCGATCATCGAAACGCTCGATCTTCGCCGCCCGATCTACCGGCAGACGGCCGCCTACGGCCATTTCGGCCGCGAAGGCTTCCCGTGGGAAAAGACCGACCGCACGAACGCGCTCAGGAAAGCGCTGGGGATCTGAAAAAGAGATTTAAAAAAGAGGAGCTTTCCGCTCCTCTTTTTCTATATATTCCGATGAATTCAATCCGTAAACAGCATATTGCTTTCAAACACGGGCTCGCTCGTGCAGTTGATGCCGAGGCGGCGCAGAAGGCCCGCGTCCTGATCGGTCAGGATACAGGAGGAATGCGCCTCGCAGCCTCGCAGATATTTGAGCTTGGAAAGCGCAAGCTCCGCGGTCGGGTTGGTGGCGGCGCAGATCGATAGCGCGATCAGCACCTCCTCGAGGTTCAGGATCGAGCTGTGGCCGCCGAGGTAGTCCTGCTTGGTGCGGATGATCGGATCGAGTACGACGCGGGACATCAGATGCACCTCGTCGCCGATCCCGGCGAGCTCCTTAATCGCGTTGATGACCGCGCCGGAGGCGGCGTCCATCAGATTCTGGCGGCCCGTGACGATCTTCCCGTTTTCGAGCTGCAGCGCGATGGCCGGACAGGAATACTGCTTGCTCTTCTCGATGGCCGGTCTGACGGTCGAGCGCTCGTCCGGGCTCACGCCGAGCTGCTGGAGAAGCACCTCGATGCGGTGCGCGGTCTCCTCGCTCTCGCGGCCGACGCGGCAGTCGGACCACGCGCGGTAATAGCGGCGGATGATCTCCTGCTTGGCCGCTTCGCGGCAGACCTCGTCGTCGATGATGCAGTTGCCTGCCATATTGACGCCCATATCGGTCGGCGAACGGTAGATCGTACGGTTCATGATGCGCGTCAGGATCGTATTGACGATCGGGAAGCCCTCGATATCGCGGTTGTAGTTGACCGTCGTCAGCCCGTACGCGTCGAGGTGGTATGGGTCGATCATATTCACGTCCTTGAGGGCGGCTGTTGCCGCCTCATAGGCGAGGTTGACCGGGTGCTTGAGCGGCAGGTTCCAGATCGGGAAGGTCTCGAATTTCGCGTAGCCTGCCTTGATGCCGCGCTGGCTCTCGTGATACAGCTGGGAAAGACAGGTGGCAAGCTTCCCGGAGTTCGGGCCGGGCGCGGTGACGACGACGAGCGGGCGCGTGGTCTCCACATAATCGTTCGCGCCGTAACCCTTCTCGCTGACGATCAGATCCACGTCGTTCGGATAGCCCGCGATCGGATAATGCTTGTAGGTCTTGATGCCGCGCTGGGAGAGAAGATTCATCAGCGACTGCGCGCCGGGCTGTCCGGCGTACTGCGTAATGACGACCGAGTTGACAAGCAGCCCGTAGCCGCGGCAGGTGTCGATCGTGCGCAGAAGATCCTGATCGTAGGTGATGCCGAAATCGGCGCGGATCTTGTTCTGCGCGATGGAGGAGGCGTTGATGCAGAAGACGATCTCCGCGATGTCGGAGAAATTCTGGAGAAGCTTTGCCTTGGCGTCGATCTCGAAGCCCGGCAGCACGCGCGAAGCATGGTAATCGTCAAACAGCTTTCCGCCGAATTCCATATACAGCTTGTTGTCAAACTGCGAAATGCGCTCGATGATATGCTCTTTCTGCGTTTTCAGATACAAATCTTTATCGAAACCCAACTGCATATCGTATACCCCCTGCGAAAAAACCCATCAATACCACAAATTATACCATCGTGTTCTTTTTTTTGCAAGGACAATCCGCGCGTTCGAAGATACTTTTTTTGCATGGGTTTATACCCGAACGACAGACGGCGTTTATCAGGCTTCCTCTTTACAGATGCCGTCAGCGGTTTCAGACCGCTGACTGAGGCAGTACGATTCATGACGCCCTTCGTCTTCGACGCAAACGCCGAAGACACACGTCTGTCAAAAGTGAACCGGAAACAACCGATCCTTCATAAAAAGCCCGCCGGCACGGGGAGATCCCCTTTTTGCCGGCGGGCTTTCCGCCAATTCCCTATTCTTTTTTCCCGAAATCGAAGCCCCAGCTCTTTTCCAGCTCCTTGAGCCGGAAGAAGCTCTCCTTCGGCTCGCACTGCGCGGTGAACAGGCCGGAGGCCGGAACATAGCCCGGATCGGAGAAGGACCACATCGTGATCGCCTCGATCAGCGGCTTGGAATAGCAGATCGTATAGAACTGCTCGACCCAGTCGGCCTGCAGACGCTCGTTCCAGCCCAGCTCGTGCCAGATGCCGTAATACATGTATTCAAGGCAGTAGATGTCGCCTGGCGTCGTGTTCGGACGGACGGGCTGCTCGAAGGACGGTACGCCGAGCTCGGTCAGATGGATGCGACGGCCGAATTTCTCGAAGCGGTCGAACATCTTGTCGATCTCCAGCATGTCGCGCGCCGGATTGTACAGCTGCATGCCGATGGCCTCGTACTGTACGCCCGTCTCCTCCAGCGCCTCGATGGCGGAATACGGAACGAAATTGCGCTCCCAGGTCGGACCCCACTGCGTACGGCCGTCGGCGGCGTTCTCGCCGAACATGAAGCAGGTGTTGACGATCGCGTTGACCGTCGGATCCGCGTCATGCATGGCCTCGACGCACAGCTTCGTCATCTGTACCTGCTGCGGCTGCGTCAGATTGTAGGCGTTGCACCAGTCGTGGTTCTCGTTGATCGCGTCGTAATAATGGATCCTGCCGCGGAAATGATCGATCGTGCGGTGGATCGTGCGGTCGATCTCCCGCGCGATGGAGCCGTCCTCCCATTTCAGGCCGTGCGTCCATTCGGGCATCCCGGCGGTATGCGCCCACCAGAGCGGATGGCCCTTCGTCGTGATGCCGGAGGCCTCAAAGGCGTCCTGCAGCGCGTCGAGATAGGAAAAATCCGGCTTGCCGTACTCCGGCTCGAGATCGGCCAGATAGAAGGGAAGCGTCGCATAATTGAAGACCGAATCGAAATTCTCCTTCATGCCCGGAAGTCCCGCGTAGGTCGGTGACGCCGGACTGCGGCCGCGCCATCCGGCGCTGCCGTCGAAGGGATAGCGGAAGCCGCCCGCGCCGAAGAGCATGGCGCGCTTTCCCGCTTTGGCGATCCTTGCCCGCGCGCGCTCCACAGCCGCAAGCTCGCCCGCCCACAAGGCGCTTGCCAGCGCGAGCATCGCATAGGCGGGCGCCTTCTCCGCGCCGCCGTCCGCCATCGCAAGCAGGGTCTTCGCGTCGCGCAGCATGGAAAGGCACTTGACCGACGGCGCGAATTCCTTCCCGTCCAGCACCTTCCCGACGGCGATCACGCGGCTTGCCGCCGCGTCATGTACGAAATCGACCTGCGCGTCCTTGCCGTAGCCTGCGCCCGCGTTGTCGGCGACGACCCACATCCCGCAGCCGAAGCCCGGAATGCGCAGCTTCGCGTGCAGGATGACCGGTCCTTCCGGCACCTCCAGCTCCACCGAGCCGTCGAAATTGACGCTTGATCTGCGGATATAAGGCACATAGTTCAGATCGCTCGCGTAGAGCGAAACGATCTCCGCGCGCGAAAGGTATTTCCCGTCCGCGCCGGTCATCTTGACATGCAGCATGCTTTATACTCCTTTCATGAATCCGCAGCAGCCGATCTCCGAGAATTCGAAAAAGCCCAGAGACTTGTAAAAGGCCGCCGTTTCCGGTTTGTTGTCGGTCGTCAGCTCGATCTGACGAACGCCGGGAAACTTTTCGAGCGCGGCCTTAACAAGCGCCGTCCCGACGCCCTGCCGCTGCTTTTCGGGGATCACGAGGATATCCTGAATGAAGACGACCGTATACCCGTCCCCGACCGCGCGCAGAAGACCGATCAGCTCGCCGTCCTCGTACGCGGCAAGGACGAGCAGGGAGTTTTCAAACCCCTTGCGAAGCGCGTCCATGTCGTTCGTATACGCGATCCATCCGACCGACGTATACAGCTTCAGGAGCTCGTCCTCTCCGTAAACCGTATATTCCCTGATTTCCACTTTGTCTCTCTCTTTTCCTTTTTTATTCGAGCGGGTTTTCCGGGCCGTCGATATAGCCCTGTTCGATCAGGCCGATATAGCACAGCAGGCCGCCCCAGTGGTAGAACTTGTCCGAGCGCGGATTCGGACAGCCCCAGCCGTCGTCGCCCGAGTAGTTCTCATGGATATGACCGTGCGCGCGCCACTCCTTGAGAAGCAGTGCTTCCGAACGCGCTGCGAGATCCGCGCAGGCCTCTTTTTCGCCCATGCGCCGCAGGGCAAGATACGCGAGAAGATTCGTCGGCGCCCAGATGCGGCCGCGCCAATAGGTCTGATCGGGGTAAGCCGGATCGTTCCGGGCGATGGTCGGGATGACGAACTCGCCGTAGAACTCCTCCGGGTTGAAATAATGCTCGGTCATGCGCTTTTTCTGCGCGTCCGTGATGTCGGGACAGAAGCCCGCGTAGAAGTTCGTGGGGCTGATGCGGCGGGAAAGCTGCCCGGTCACCAGATCACGGTTCAAAAACAGGCCGAAATCCTCGTCCCAGAGCGTCTGTATGCCGGCGGCGGCCTTTTTGCCGCGCGCCTCGATCTCCGCGCGCTCGGGTCTTCCGATCACGCGCGCGATATCGGCAAGCGCTTCGCATTCCATGCAGTACAGGCCCGTCAGCCCGACGTCCGCGACGAGCATCAGGCCGGATTTCTCATCAAAGACCGCGTCGTCGTACATCGGGGAATTGTCCATGCCGGACTCGTAGACCGCGCCCTGCAGATTGTGGTAATCGTAGGCGGCAAACTCCTGCCGCTCGTTGTCCGAGCCCCAGCACAGCGTCCCGTCCGGGAGCATGCGCCATTTCTCGAACCAGCGGTTCCAGGCGAGCAGCGCGTCGAAGCACTCCTCGAGGAACCACTTGTCCCGGAAGCGGCGGTACAGCTCGCGCACCGTCATCGCGCCGACCGGCGGCTCCGTGCGGTCGCGGCTCTTGTTGTCCCCCGCCGCCCCGAAATTGGGGATGAAGCCGCGCTCGGTGGCCTCGTTCAGGATGGCGAAGACGTTGGCGTAGGCCAGCGCCTTCGATTCCGGCGCGGCCATCAGCGCGCAGAAGAAGGTGTCCCACTCAAACAGCACATAGCCGCCCCAGTTGACGTTCCAGATGCGGCTGACCGGGGAGCAGATGCGGCGGTTCTCGGGATCGTAGATCGTATTCCAGGCATAGCCCGTGCGCATGGCGGTATAGGCCTCCTCGAGCTTCCCGAAGGCCTTCGGCCCCTCCAGCGCATGCGCGCGCGCCTGATCCAGACGAGCGCGAAGCTGCTCGGGCGATGCGGGGCAGCCGGTGGAAATGGCGACCGGCGCGTCAAGATCCGAAGCGCGCACCACGCCGAAGCCCGGCGTATGGAGAACGCGCATATCGGAATCGGACATGTACACGCGCATCTGCCCGTTGTCGCACTGGGCAAGGATATGGTCGGGCTGGGCAAGCACGGCGCCGTGCTTGTTCCAGAGGAAGCCGCATTCCATGAAAAGGATCATCTCGCGGCATTTGTCGTTTAAGGGCTCGACCAGGATATACTGGCCGCGCTCGTCCGCGCAGGAGCGCACGGAGATCTCCGCCCCGAGCCATTCGAGCGTAAGCTCCGTATAGCTTCCGTCCACGGTGCGCAGGCCGGGCTTGATATGCTCCTCCCGCGCGCCGAAGCGGCCGATCAGGGCGTTCTGCAGCACGCGGTTGCTCACGCGGTGCTTAAGGCCCAGCCTGATCGCGAAGCCCTCCGGAAGACGGACATGGGACAAAACGGAATAGGTGTCATAGGTGTTGAAGCCCTGCAGCATTTCCTCGCGCAGCGTATCATAGTTCATGGCGACCCCTCCTGAAAATTAGGTTTTTCTGCGTTCATTATAAAGTACGGCTGCCGGAAAATCCAGTGCCATGCAAAAAAAGAATGGCTCTCTGCGAAAGTACATGGCTCCTTTTCCGAAATGCTCCGCTTTTTGCCTTTTCCGGTACAAAATTTCAGTTTTTTCGCAAAAAAACCTTGACAAGAAACCCGCGATCTGTATAATAGATTGGTAGCTGTGTCTGTCTGTCCCGTCGGTATGTCGTCGTCCGGCAGGGCGGCGGATATCCGGCCCTATCCTTGCCCCCGCCGCGAGCGGGAGCCAGAGACCATAAGGAGGTGCACCATGGCAAAAGTCACAGGTAAGTATGAGACCATTTTCGTCCTCAATCCTGATCTGAACGAAGAAGAAACGAAGCAGGTCGTCGAAAGATTCACGTCCCTGATCAGCGAAAACGGCGAGATCGAAAAGGTCGACGAGTGGGGCAAGCGCCGCCTCGCCTACCCGATCCAGAAGCTTACGGAAGGCAACTACATTCTGGTTTCCTTCACGTCCAAGCCCGATTTCCCCGCTGAGCTCGACCGTATCTACAAGATTACCGACGCGGTGATCCGTTCGATCATCGTGGCAGTCGAGTAAGAAACACAAGCCTTTATCCGCATAACAGGAGGATGTACATGCTCAACAGAGTTGTTTTAATGGGAAGATTGACCCGCGACCCGGAATTGCGGTATACCCCGCAGAACGTCCCTGTCTGCACGATCACCCTCGCGGTGGAACGTGCCTTCGTCCGGCAGGGCGAACAGCGTGAGACCGATTTCATCGACGTCGTGGCCTGGCGTCAGACCGCCGAATTCGTATCCAAGTATTTCCGCAAGGGACTGCTGGTCGCAGTGGAAGGTCGTCTCCAGTCGCGCAAGTGGAAGGATAAATACGAACAGAACCGTGTTTCCTTCGAGGTCGTAGCGGATAATGTGTATTTTGCGGAACGCGCGAACGACAGCCAGCGCGCCGGCGATTCCGGCCAGTCCTACGGTCAGAATCCGCGCTACAACGGCCCGGCTCCGAGCGCCCCGCAGTATACCCGTCCGGAAGCGAACGATCTTCCGCCGGTATCTGATTTTACGGAAATTGACGACGACGACGTACCGTTTTGATTCGCATCTGATTCCCAGATTACAAGAAGGAGGATACACTCATGGATAACGAGAACACCGCTGTCCGCACTGAGGCACCGGCCGCCGAGCAGCGTCCCGAACGCCCCGAGCGCACCGAGCAGCGTACCGATCGCAATGACCGTCAGGCCCGTACGCGCAAGCGCAGAAAGGTCTGCCAGTTCTGCGTCGATAAGATCGCGCACATTGATTATAAAGACGCCGCCAAGCTTCGCAGATATATTTCCGAGCGCGGAAAGATCCTGCCCTGCCGCATGACCGGAACCTGCGCCATGCATCAGCGTCAGCTCACCGTGGCCATCAAGCGCGCGCGTCAGATCGCGCTGCTGCCGTTTGTCGCAGACTGAGCCGGAATAAAAGCATCAAAGCCCGAAGCGAAAGCTCCGGGCTTTTTTCATGTCTTTTTCTCCTTCCCCGCGCATAGATTGAAACTGACGAGGTGAAGGAATATGAATACAAGGATACAGGACCTGCAGTGCAAAGAGGTCATCAACGTCTGTACGGGCGAGCGCATGGGCTACGTCAACGACGTGGAGCTCGACCTGTCCACGGGACGGCTGCTCGCGATCGTCGTACCGGGGCCGTGGAGCTTTTCCAGCCTGTTTTCCCACGGAGAGGAATTCGTCGTGCCGTGGAGCCAGATCGAAAAGATCGGCGGGGAGATCATCCTCGTGCGTTTCGAATCGCCTCCACAGTACCGGAAAAAGCCGAAGGAAAAGAGAAGAAAGATCTTCGTGTGACGGAGAATGTGCTTTGGCTGTCTCTCTTTCGGAAAAGCCGTTCATTCCTGTTTTTTACCGCTCCGTTTCCATATCCGCAAAAGCGTAGTATGATCCCGCTTTCTGCACGCCGTTTTCCCAGAAGGTCTCAAAAAGGCCGTCGAGCCTGATAAGCTTCCGTTCGCGGCTGCGCGCGAACAGCATGGCCGTGACCAGCGTCTCCGGAGAGTCGATATAGCCGTTGTCGAGCGTCAGAAGCGCGCCCGTCTCCCCCGCTTCGATCAGCTCCATCGTGCGCGCGTCGCATCTTTCCGCCTCGGCGGGCGTCAGGTAATGGGAAAAATCGGCCGAGGCGATCAGGAGTACTTCCCTATCCTGCGCGATCTCGGCAAGGATCTGGGCAAGTCCCGATAAGGAAGCCTTATCCGCGCCGCGCGAAAGAAGCACCGTCACGACCTGCGCCGAAGGGAAATACCGACAGGCGTACGGGATCAGCGTCTGCACGGACCAGTCCTGCGCGATCTCCTGATCCGTCAGCGCGGCGCCCGTATATCCGGCGATCGACTTCGCCGTCTCCGCGTCGCCCGTCATGTGGCCCGTCTCCCAGTACCAGTCGGCGCCCGAGATCTGCACCGCGTCCCCGTGCCCCGAATGATTCGGTCCGACGAGCACGACGAGGTCGATCTCCCGCTCGATCCCGGAAAGCGCATTGCAGGCAAGATACAGAGCGTTCCCGTAATGCGGAAGAAGCACGGCGCAGGCGTCCGCGCAGCGCGCATCCGGCTCCGCCTGCCTTGCAAAGGCTTCTTCGCGCATCGGATCGGCATACAGGCAGGCAAGCCTTTCGCGCTTTTCCCGCGGTGTGTCCTGCGTTTCTTCCTCGGCGGCATCTTGTATTTCTTCCGCGGCGTCCGGCTCCCCGGCCGCACAGCCGGAGAAAACGGGCAGGAAAAGCGCCGCCTGCCCGAGTAGCAAGGCGAGGCAGGCGGCGGTTATTCTGTTTTTGGCGGTTTTCTTTCTCATTCGATCGCGATTTGGCTTCTCGCGCCGATCGCGGTCAGATTCGAGGCGGGAAGCTGCAGGACCGGCTCCTCGAGCATATAGGTGCCCGGCAGCACCGCGGTGGTGTGGATGCGGATGCTGACGGTGAATGCGCCGCGCATGCCGGGATACGTGGATCTGCCGGGACGGGTGATCACGAAGCGCAGTCTGCCCTTTTCGTTGGAAACAAGGCTGTAGCCGCCGTCCCAGTTGTAATTGTAGTCATAGGACGAGTAGCGCACGCCGGAAGGCAGGACGATATCGACCGAGAAGAGATCGTCGAGGCACTGCTGCGAGACGTTCACCGTAACGACAAAGTCGACCCGGCCGCCCGGCGAAGCGCGCAGGGCGTCCGATACGAGGCGTACCGAGGCCAGCGTTCCCGCGGTCTGCTCGTTCTGGCCGAGACTTGCGCTGTAGACCGCCATATACGCGACCTTGCCGCGCGTGACGCGGAAATCGGCCTGATCCAGCCCGTCTTCGGCAAACTGCAGAACGATCAGAGAATGATCTTCGTCCGCGAAATCATAACTGCGCTTCTGTCCATCGATCACGCAGGTGAAAGCGGAATCCTGTGTGCGCATCCTG
>JAEEGL016789855.1_pt1 | contig 13349 bp, 9 predicted proteins | sample 9134231 | NCBI WGS metagenome assembly JAEEGL01 (sample SAMN16246548, study PRJNA631951) | gut metagenome | biome: gut microbiome; feature: rumen; material: fiber-attached | host: Bos | place: Iran: Karaj | collected 2018-10 | reverse complement strand
CACTCCTCCACCAATCTTTTCCACAATCTGACGAAGGGTTGTGCCCATTGGCACTTCGATAAGACCTCCATGATTCACCTTGCCAGCCAAAGCAAACACTTTAGTGCCACGACTGCCCGACGTACCTACCTTGACATATTCATCGGCACCATGACGGATGATATATGGAATCTGGCTCAACGTCTCCACATTGTTGATTAATGTGGGGCGGCCGTTCAAACCTTGCTGGGCGGGATATGGCGGACGAAGACTGGGAAAGCCCCGCTTGCCTTCCAACGAGGCAATGAGAGCCGTTTCCTCTCCGCAGACAAAAGCACCTGCACCCTCAAACACTCGGATGTCAAACGAGAAATCAGTACCGAAGATTTGTTTGCCCAAAAGCCCCTTCTGCCGACACATATCGAGTGCCTTACGAATACGGATAACAGTCTGAGGGTACTCAGCACGAATATAGAAGATTCCCTCGCAAGCTCCTACTGCGTAGCCTGCTATCACCATGCCCTCAATCACACGCAAGGGATACGATTCAAGGAGAATGCGATCCATGAAAGCACCTGGGTCGCCTTCGTCGCCGTTGCAGATTACAATGGGGGTAGAAGATTCTGATTTCTTGCCATCCATTCCATGGTCTCTCACTATTTGCCACTTTCTGCCAGTGGGGAAGCCACCACCACCCCGACCGCGGATACCACTGTTCAAAATTTCATCGATGACCTCTTGGGGCGACATGCTTGTGAGAACTTTCTTCAAGGTTTCAAAGCCTCCCAGCGAGATATACTCATCAAGGTCGAGCGGATTTAGATGACCATATCCCTCCGTGGAGATACGGAACTGTCCTTCCAAGAAGTTATTGATGCTCTGGGTGCGTTCCTTCTCAGGGATGAAAAGGATGTTATTCCAGGTCTGATCGGTATGGAAGGTGTCTATCTGATGTAGGAAAGCATTCTTGAAACGCCGCAACCGACTGGAAGGACGGAAATGATGGAGCAGAATCTCACTTATTTCATCTGGTTTGACATTGGGATAACGAACGATGTTGCCGTCGGAAGTAGCCACATCAATTAGCGGCACTTGGTTACATGTACCCACACAAGAGACGGGTTTGATACGCACATGAATGCCCAAATCCTTGCAGGCTTCCATCACCGCAATATAGACCTCGGCGGTACCACTCGCCTGACAGCAGTTCTCCATGCCCAAGCGAACCTCGCCCTGAATGACACCACGCTCCTCGTCACTTGCGGCTTTCTTTTCATCCGCCAACATCTGTTCAAAATCCTTCAACACCTCCCTCACCTTTCCAGGCAACACGGGACCGAATATCTTTTCGTCTATCTGCACTACAGGAGCCAGCGCACAACATCCCAAACATGCCACCTTCTCGATGGAGTATTGACCATCGGCTGTGGTGACACTGTTATCCTCCAACTGTAACTCACGTCTGAAGGCATCATACACATTGTTGGCACCTTTCACATGACATGCCGTTCCGACACACACCTTGATGACATGCTTGCCATAGGGAGCCATGCGAAATTGCGAATAGAAGGAAGCAACACTAATGAGCTGGGCACGGTCGATGTCCGTACGCTCATATACACGGTTGAGCGCATCGGAAGGCAAGTAATTGAACTCCTGCTGAATTGCCTGCAGAAGCGGGATAATCAGTTCACGTCCAGTGCCTATCCTGTCGATAATGGCATCTGTCCTGGGCAATGTATTATCGTTATCCATGCTTAATTCTTTTTCACGCAATAAAGTGACTTATCCGTTCTTACCACCATCATGCCATCGGTGAAGGCTGGCGTGGCAAAAGTCTTCTCACCAGTCTCGAATGAAGTGATGAGGTCAAACGTACTCGCTGAGAAGATATATACTTTGCCGCTGTTGCTGAAGAGGTAAACCTTGCCATCAACTATAACAGGCGAAGAGTAAAATGGTGTGGTCAGGTCGTGCTCTTTCTTAACCTCACCCGTCTTGGCATCGTAAGCACACACCATGCCATAGCTGGTGGCACAGAAAACAAGGTCTTTGGTGGCAGCCAGACTGGAGCATTCTGGTAGATAGTCGCTGGCCTCCCAGAGAGTTTTACCCGTGGAGCCATCAATGGCGACACACTTGGCATACTCGCTGGCTCCAAACACTACCCCACCAGCACAGGCAGGACTCGACCCTACCTCACCGGTCATGCAATCTACACGCCACAGTTCTGAACCATTGGCGGGATTATATGCAGCAATCGCTGGATTGCCCATCACCACCAAGGCAGACTTACCACCCAACGTGGCAATGATGGGAGAACTCCAGGCAATTTTGTCCTTCGCTGTTTTTTTCCACACCTGATTACCATTGGTGGCATTGAGTGCCAGGATTTGAGCATTCGAATTGTTCTGATATTGGATAAAGAGCGTATTGCCATACATCAACAATGAAGAGGCGTAGCCGTAGTGGTTGTCTGGCAATCCGATATTCTTCGCCCACAAGCGCTTTCCTTCCATATCGGCACAAATCACATCACCAGTGGCAAAAATGGCTGCCACCTGTTCACCATTGGTAGCTACTGTGCTGGCTGCCAATCCCGTATCGGCATTTACCTTGGGCATGGTTTTCGGTGAACCCGCGATGCCATCAGCTTTCACAGACCATTTCAGTTTGCCCGTCCATACGTCGTAGCAATAGAGTTCACGAGCTTGTGCATCAGCTCCCGTAATGAAGACATTCCGACCTGTGATAACAGGCGAGTTGTAACCATGCTTGGGAATGGATGACTGCCAAAGAATGTTCTTCTTTCCACTTAGGTTCCATGAGGTGGCAATGCCTTTTGCAGATGATGCAGCACCGGAGTTGTTTCCCCTGAAAGCCTTGGAGGTAATCTTCAGTTCTGGCATGTCATCTTCTGAAACTGTCTTGTCAGTTTCCTCTTGTGAATCTGTACTCAATGAATCAGTCATCACATCGCCAGTAGTCTGCGAGTTGTCCACATCCTTGTCCGCATTATCCTTCTGACGATCAGCCACCAACTCACCTTCGTCAGAAGAAGGCGATGATGAGAACCAATCGATCTCCTTCAACGATTTGAAGTCTATCGAACGATAACCAACGATGCCAATACCCACCACCGCTGCAATGGCGGCAGCCCACCCAATGTACTTGCGGGCACTACTCTTTATAATCCACTCATCGATAGGGTCAAACTGTTTATCAGGCAGGCTCTTCGTATCTTTAAAATAAAGTCTCAGACAAGCTGCCAAGATGAATGCCATACCAATCAACAAAAAGATGCCCATCTTCAACTGACCTTCCTGCACGAAGTAGGCTTTGCGAGAAAGGAGGTCCAACTCTCTAATCTGCTGTTGGAGCAACTCATTGTCTTCATTCGTCTCGTTCAACTCCTTCAGCGTTTCCATCACGCCGGTCTCGAGCGGAGACACCTGTCGCATCTGATAATAGCTCACCCCCAGCATGATGCTTATGGCAAGCATGAAGACAGCTGTGACGACGGCAATATTACGATATAGTTTTTTCATGATCTATGTATGTGAATTCTTATGTCTTTGCATTTTAAGATTCTGAGGACAATAGTTGAAGCACTTGCCGCACATCGTACAGCGCGCCAATGAGATTTCATAAGTCTGTCGACTACGTTTGAGAGAGAGTTTCAGAAGCTTGAAGCCTATCACAAACCCTATCAAAGCACCAATCAGATAGGCATAGAAATGATAGTCTTCCCGTATTTTATCCACCTGGGCTTTCAGTTCATCGATGTTGCCGCCCAAAGCATGAAAGGTTTCTACCTCCAAAGATTCCTCCATGTCTGGATGAGTTTGTTGCCGCAGAAGCTGTTCATAGAGATAGACATCCTTATGGGCAAGGCTCAATGATTCGCTCTGACTACCTATCAGTAAGGCACCTGCCAACGTCAGGACAGGCAAGAGAATGGCAAAAAAGATGATGCGACGGACACCTTTGGTGCGCGCCTCTTTGGTCTTACTCTGCTGTGGAGCTCGAATGGCATCTACAGGACACGACTTACTACATAGCGCACAATTGATACATCCTTTGTCAGTAATCTCCAGTTTCTTCCACGATAGCGCACTGAACACACTGAGCAAAGCGCCATAAGGACACAGGAACTGGCAGAAAGGACGGCCAATGAAAATAGACATCACCAACAACACGATGCCAAAACTAATCATGCCAATGTCACCTCCCAAACGGAAGAAACCCACGAAGGGGTCAAGACGGCAGATGAGGAATTGGCTGCGTGTAGCCGCATAGAGGATGGTGAAAGCAAGGTAAACCCATGGAATGACAGACAAGGTAACTGAGACGGAACGCGCCAGTCGAAAGTTCTTGATATTAACCAGTTCCTGCAAAGCCCCCAAAGGACATACACCCGCACAAAACGCCCTACCAAAGAGAAGGGCAAACAAAATAGGAAGAAAAAAGAGCAGGAGTACATTCCAAGGCAAATGATAGTCTGGATTAACGATAGCCGTCACCACGTTCTGAATAGATCCCACACTACACACACAACCGCTACGGAAAAAACCGAAGTAGAGCACAGAGACAATCGACATGGAATAGATGACAGCCCGACTACGCTTCTTATAGGCAGCCCATACGACCAATGCCATCATTCCTACAAGCAACACGATGTCGAGTACATTCCAAAAAAGTTCATGAGGAGCGCCATGGATGATATCGGGATATTCGTATCCCGACGTGAAGTCTGGTTTGGGAAACCGTGCCACTGCCATCACACAGAGGCTGGAGATGAGTCCTATGAATAGTAATAGTATCTTACGCATGATCTTTCAGTTGATAGGCATTTTCGTTTGACATACGATGAATGGCATCAGAGGGACATACACGGGCTATCGCACATTCGTTGCATTGCTGGCAGACATCTTGCTGAATCTGTAGGAAAAGTGAGCCATTGCCAAACGATGTACAGCCTTTAACACACTTGCCGCATCCTGTGCAGAGTTCCTCATCAATAGTATATTCGAAATAAGGTTCCTCTACAAACTTGCGAGTGATGGCACCTGTTGGACACAGCTGATTCTCGGCTGCCGTATTGAGGTCTTTTACATTGGGACGATAATATCCACCACATAGGTCGCAGTAGCCACATACCTTATTCGCATGGAAGCACTTGACTGCCGATACAGGCAATACACAATCGGTCTCACACCGTCCGCACTGCGTACATTTGTAGGGATCAATCTGCCAAAAGACACCTCCATTCTTCCCACTCGCCTTCGCCGCGAGCAATCCTCCCGATACAAGTGCCACGCCTCCTGCCAGAAGAGAACCACAAGTACGAAGAAAATTTCTGCGGTCAATGGGGCTTCTCAGTTTCTCTTTATCCATCAGTTTTTCCTATTTTACATTTTCTATATCATGTATCCATTATAATTTCAGCGGACAATCCTTGTCACACTGTCCACATTTTGTTTGCTGACTCAGACGCTTGTCGTATTGAAAAACCGACACCTTATCTTTGCCTGCCACAATCAACTTATTATTCATCACGCGAACATCATAGGCATCGTGTCCGCCCCCCAAAGCCTTACTATCCAGCAAGACACCGCGGAATTGACCATCCCGACCATAACAGCTGATGCGAGGGATTCCCTTTTCCGATGTCAACAACTCCCCATTACCAGCAGGCGCCAAGACAGCTGGGTTACAGCATCCGCTGAAAGCACCTGCATCAATCCCCACCTTGCCAAAGGCAGCAAGAAACTCACCTTCTTCCGAATAACTCTCTACAAGATGACGGCCAGGATTCGAACAATAGATGACACCGTCCATGTAAGTGATGCCAAAACAATAGCTGGGCACAATGAAACCTTTTGGACTTTGTATGAATCGTACCATAGTCCCGTCAAGCGTATATTTGCAAATGTTCTTGTTAGCGGCATCGGTTACAAAAACGCCATTCTGGCAGACTGCTAAAGAACAATAATCAGAATTCTCGCTGCAAGCCTCCCAATCCCTTATCATGTTCCCCTGGCGGTCATATACCTCGATGCGAGTGGGGAATAGTGCATAGATGAGTCCGTTGTGGACAGTCATGTCGCGCAGATCACTGGGTGTTGGGAAGTTGGTTTGCAATTCTCCACTCAAACCATACACCGAGATATTGTTAGACGTGGCAATATATATGCTCCCCCCTTCTAATTCCATGGCACTTATATCATCAGATACCATGAAACCAGACACACGACGGTAGGGCGATACAAAATCCTCATCTTCTTTGAGCAATGTAAAACCTTGCGCTCGCTTGGAATCATAAAACAGCTTGTCTGGATGCTTGAACACATTCCACAGATTACGTCCAACGACAGAGAGGAATATACCTCCCACAGCTAACGAACCAGATACTTTTAAAAATTTACGCCTTTCCATCTTATCATGACTTTTTTCAAAGTTATTTGTTTCACTCTTCTTTCATCACCTTCAAGCATTTGATAGTCTTTGAATCTCTCACTATCAACATTCCATCTGCAAAGGCCATGGGTCCCCAGGCATCTATCCCTTCTTCCATTATCCTTTGCTTTTTCAAAAGTTTCATACTTTCGGATTTCAATTCATATACATATAACTCACCATCTTCCTTAAAGGCAAGGAGACGGTTACCAATAATCATGTAGGGTCCCAACCCGAACCGTTCATCGGCACCAGAAGTCCAGATTGGACGGTGCAGATTACCGGGACGATACATAGCCAGACGTTCGCGCATGCCACCGCCGTCTTTGGGCAAGATAGTGATGAGCGTTCCTTGATAATTGAGGGGAGTCTGCTGTTCGCTTGACATACCCTCATTGGCCTTGTAACTCTCTTTAATCGTGGCAGTCCAAGATGAGCCCTTATCAACTTGGAGTAAGGCACCACCAGCACCATAGCCTGCCACAAGGAGCACCTGATTCTGAGCAATCTGCAAGGGTGAAGGAGCCACCACCGAAGGTTGCCACTTGTTGGTGCTCCACAATAACTTCCCTCGATTTCCTTCTCCAGCAGAAACGCCACATACGCCCCCCACACCAAAATATACAAAAGTGGGTGTACCTGACAATGTCATGGGGATGACAGAAGAGTGCGACATCTTGAGATGAACCGTATTGGGAGTGCCCCACAAGATTTTTCCCGTATTGATGTCAACACCTATCATTAACGTATCTGTGCCAGCCGGAGCAAGTACCAGCGTATTGTCGTATACGAGTGGACACTGACCAGTATACCAAAATGGAATCTCTGAACCGAAGCGTTTCTTCATGTCGATGCTCCATCGGAGTTGGCCTGAGATCTTGTCGCAGCACATGACATGACCTTCCGGTCCAATGGTAATGACAGACGAATTGCAGACAGCAGGTATAGTGCGGGAGAATCCGTGATTACGCTTTATGGGCACACGATACCAGCGCCGCCACAGTTGCTTACCGGTCTGAAGGTCGAAACAGCGCAAGGCATCCGAACTCAAAGCTTCGTCATAGTCCAGCACATACACCCTACCCTCAGAGATGACAGGGGCTGCATGACCCTCGCCTGTAGTTACCGACCACAGTTCCTCAAACTTACCCTCCATCCATTTCATATTGGGCGGAAGTGGCGCTTGGTTATCGTGACGGGCACCACGGAAACATGGCCATTCTCCCCAAAGCGGAGCTACCTTTTCGGAGTTCTCCTGCATGAAAAACTCACCTATCACCACTTCGTTCGCTTTACGCACAGTGCCAGCAGGACGATGGTCTGCACCAGGCAACGACGCTGTGAAGCTGCTACTCGGGTCATAGCAATGCCACCCGATAAGCAGACACAAATAGAAGGCGATAAAGCCAACTGTTATCCAAGTGATTTTTTTATCATTTATCATTTGTCGTTTATCATTTTACTCCAGTACCCTTTAGCGCATTCAACAGAAATAAGACATTATATAGTTCTTCTGAATACCAGAGCCGTGAGAAATAGAGGCCAATGGGTTCACGGTCGTAGAGTGTACCTGCCCTGAAACGTTGGTAGAGATAGTTCCATCCCCTTTCTATGGCCTCTTCGTTTTGGTTCGGAAAATGAGAAAGGGCAGCTAACACCCTACAGGTATAGGTTACTTTAGACTTTACGTTTTTGTTGCCACCCCACCCTCCGTCTTCGTTTTGACAACGAAGGATGAAGCCTATCTGAGATTGAGCCAACCTCGTCGCTACTGGATGTTGGGTTGACATCAAGTAGTCGATGGCGGTGGCTGTGCCATATACGGGTGCCTTTTCGTCGACTGCGTCTTGGTCACCGAACCACAAAGGAGTCCAACCGCAATTATCCCCTACAGTCAGTGTTTTCTCCATCCACATAAGCATTCGGTCAAGACTTTTCTGTACATCAGCTTTCAACCTGCCTTCCAAAGATGGCGACCAAAGTCCCATGGCAAGAATGGCATGTGCAGTAATGTCGGGGGAACTACGGTCAAAGGGGAGTTTTCCCCATCCTTTGCAGAAGGTCGGCATACCGCCATCGTTATTATGCAACCACATCAACCATTTCAGGCCATTTTCCACTTCCGTACTTCCCTCCCCTTGGTTTAGATGATGCAGGGCTACGAGTGCTCCACTGGTGTCATCACCATCAGGTACAGACCCGCTAAGGTCGCTCCATCCCCAACCTCCAGGAGCAGCCCCGGTAAATGGATGGACGGCCGTTGTGGCATTCCGCTTGATAAGGTCTGACAAATGAAGGGTAAAAGGCAAAGTATCAGATTCCATGGGTAAAACTTTGGCGGCAAGACTTGTCAACCATCCAGATAAGTTGGTATCGATGGGCCATGAACCATCTACACGGACTGTTTCGATAAGAAACTGAGCACAACGCTGTGTCACTTCGTGCTCGCGGAAGCCTCCTTCAGCCAAACACATCGAGACGAAGGCCGTGAGAGGTGCCGCCTCTAAGAAGCCGCCGTCAGAGGGTTGCATGCGAAGCAACACTCGCATGGCCTTGGGAACAAAAAGACGGCGTAAGGGTTTAAACAGACCGCTTTTGTGATGCATCTGACAGATACCTATGGCTATCAAAGCTGGAATGGCATAACTCACTACAGGAAGGTTCAGATAGCGGAAGAAGCTTTGGGGCAGTGTAGCCAATTCGTACGGGAAAGGCGGAATGCGTTTCCAATCTGTCACCACCCCAGCCAATGCACACATCATCAGAATAGGAACAGAGAACGTAAGGTCACGCCCATAGTAACGAATCACGCCCTTGGTAAGTGCTTCCTCGCTGTCGCCTCCCAACTGCCGGGCAAGGTACTCACGCGACTCTGGCGGTGCCTGTCCCACGGCATAGAGCGAAACGTAGGTAAGCAACGTAGCTGTCATATTCGATGGACTTTCCACGCTGTCACCCCATGTGCCGTCGGCTTTCATCGTCTCATGTAGCCAGCGTACGCCAGAGTCAATTTGTGGCCTATACTTCACTGCATCGATGCGTTGAAGGGCAAACACACTAACAGCCGTGGAGATGGCACTACTCGAAAGAGTCCCCCTCCATAAACCATCTTCTGAACGGCTGCGCATGAGGCGCTGCATGGCATCGGTCTGCATTTCCTTCAACTGACTCTCATTCATATTGCTCCTAATGCTAACAATCCATAAAACACATATTCCACATCACTATAGTTATCATATAACGTGGGCGCAAAACCTCCGTTATCAAGCCAATGGGCATTGATGAAATCTGAGGCATCGCCAGCTCTTGCACCTATGAGACGGAGAGTAAACAATGCCACTGACGTGCTCAGCAAGTCAGGGATAGGAGCTACATCGCTTGCATAGAATCCTCCCGTTGTATCTTGTCGCTGCTTGAGACACTCCAACAGCACTGCATCTATCTGACTGCCCGTCTGATACTGCATAGCCAGGAGACAACACACAGCATTGGTGGTCTTCACCTGCAGCATACTTATCTTCATCTTTTCTGGTTCATCTTTTCCACTCTTCATGTCCATCTTCAGTTCATTTTCCAGAAAATCGAAGAATTGACCATACACCGTTTCCTGCTGACGGCTCTCATGCACAGTTAGGTGGATTGGCACACGGAGAAGTTTCCGAGGCGAGAACACGGCTTCGAGTACCCGACCAAATTGCGTATAGTAGGCATCCTCGCGACCGCCTGCATTCATGTAGCCGTCAGCAGTCTTCTGTGAGGCAACAAACTCCTGCAATGCGTGTTGCGACTCTGGCGTCAAGCATCGCCATCCTCTTCGCAAATCTCTATAAACTTTATATAATAATGGCTGCCTCATTTCAATATCCGTTCCGTCACCTGATAGAGCAGGCGTTTAAGTTCGAGTTGCTCCAATCCGTTCAATGCATCAATGGCTTGCTGATGGTACAGGTCTGTCATACGTTGCAGTTCGGTTTTCACATCTTCCTGACTCCACGTCGGATGCTCGGTCTGCAGAGCCAGCACGGCTGTCGGGTGCGTGACTTGCTCATGGTCTTGAACATAGTCCTCCAGATCATCCTTCAACTGATAGGCGATACCCAAAGCGTCAGAATAGGCAGAGAGCATGGGACGCAGATGGGCATAGCCTCCAGTACAGCTCAATCCCAACATCAACGACACTTCGAAGGCTGGTACCGTTTTGTTGCGGAAGATAGCCATCACTTGATCCATCGTCACCAAACTCTTATCCCACATTAGTTCCTCGCCCTGACCTCTGCACAACTTGACGTGTGCATCGGCAATGAGTCGAAGCAGTTCTGCATTGTTACTCCGAGCCAGAATACGGTAGCCCAACCCTAAAAGCGCATCACCGACATTGATGGCAAAGGCATCGCCGTAGAGCGCATTGATAGTGGGCTGACCATAACGCTCAACATCCCTATCCTCCACGTCGTCGTGGATGAGTGAAGCCTTATGAAAACATTCTACAGCCACAGCGGCACGATGCACGTCAATAGTCATCTCTGACTTCCCTGTCAGCGCCTGCCATACAGCAGAGAGCAGGAAAGGGCGCCAACGCTTTCCTTCACCACTCATCCAATCCAGGCAAACCCTCTGCGTAGCATCGGAGCCAGGCTCCATAAGTTGCTCCAATTCAGGACGGGTGAACCAATGGCTTACCTGGTCGTGAATGGCTTCATGGTCGAGCAGTTGAGGTGTGGCTTCATCGCTCATTAGCGTAAGTAGCTCTTCCACATAGTCTTCATCCACATGAGTGTCGCGACAACCCGAATCGTTCAGGGCAATGGCAAGACCAGGAACAGCGTGCCGCACCAGCAGCGGAAAAGCTTTTTCCAACGAATCGAGACAACTCACACCAATGACGGCATCCACTACTCGATTCTCTATCAACTCTATCACCTGCGTGAAGCCTTCAGCCACGATGCTCAAGCCGCCCAACTGCTCTGCCCCGTCCTGTAGATGGGGGATGTGACAACGTCCGCAACGATGACAAAGCAGCCCATACTCGTCATATTCAGCCTTACACTCCCCATATCGACACAGACATTTGGGCAACATCAACAGTCGCCGCTCATGAGGTATGCCCGCCACGACGGGCAACCAAATCTGGTTGTGAATTTCAACCATCAACCAGGGACACATGTCCTTGCATTCCTGATGATTGCAAACAAAAGCATCGGCCAGCAGTTCCAGTTGCTTTAACGAAACAGGAGGACATAGGTTCTGCGTCTGCACAAAGGCTTTGAGTGCTCTGCGCAGATATGTCCGCTGTTCGAGCGTCGATGGTATAATGTGTGGTTTATCCATAAGCGCCAAATCCAAAGAAGTAATGTCGTTTCAGCCATCGGTAAGGACGGCTTTGTTCTGGTATGGGGTTGGTATTCATATTGTGACTGGCTAACCCTGTCATGCTTGCGTATTCCTTCACGACTGTACCGCGTGTTGTTGTATCCTGTACTTCATGCTTCTGAAGCATCTGGGTCATCAGTTGCGGGTCTTCCATGATGATACAGCCGCGTGTGGCATGGGCTATTTGCAGACGCATGTCGGCCAAGAACTGCGACTGCGCATAACACTCTGTGAGATTGCTGCCATCGGCATTGAGAAAGTCTGTGGCCATCTGAATGACAGGGCAGAACTCTATGGCTCCAGAGGGAGATATATGATGACTCATACCTGTGGCTCCCGGACAGATAGCCTGCCCTTTATCATCCCAATACACATCAATTAGGACAACAGGAGCATTGAGCCGTTCGTGGACAAGGAATTGACGCAGACCACGTATCTGCTGCTCAGTAAGTGCCTGCTCAGGATGGGCATCAGCGCCAACGGGCCGATAGATGTAGTACCACAGGTAGGCTGCACCCTCGCGTGCCACGCGCTCGATATGCTCACGGCTTACCAACTCATCATAGTTATTTCTGCAGATGCTGGCTGCCACACCGAAAATAAGTCCGGCTTTCCTACAGGCACGAACACCACGCAACGTGCGCTGATAGACTTCATTACCCTGACGACGACGATCACTCTCATCCTCCAGTCCCTCGATGCTGATGAGTGGGGTGACGTTACCTGCTTTACGTAACTGTTGGGCTATATCATCGGTGAGGAGCGTACCATTGGTGAAAAGTTGGAAATAGCAGTCGTGATGTTTCTGGAAGATAGTCAGGAGTCCTTTATACATCAAGGGTTCTCCCCCCAGTATGCCGAAGAACTTTGAACCATGACGCTTGCTTTCACGAATAACGCCATCTAACTGCTCTATCGTCAGGCTCTTCCTTCCTCCCTTACTCACCCAACACCCGCTACAAGCCAAGTTGCAGGTCTCCGTGACAGAAATCATATTGAAGGCAGGAAAGAAAGGTTCACCCCGTTGCTGACGCTGTTCAAACCTCCGCATGTTCCACAGATTAGGCCAGCAGAAGTTCCAACAGAACTTCCACAACAGGCGAAAGGGAGTTTGGCGGAAAACCCTCCAGCCGATTTTCAGCAATGAGGTGTACTCTGTCATAATTCTTTCTTCACTCTAAACACCAGCCCCTTTCGCGCCTCCAACCGTTCACGCAAGGTCTTAGCATATAGTTCTTTTGTATCCAACTTAATGGCACTCTCCTGCTGCCCCTCTCCACCATTGATAGGACTACGGTCATATTTAGGAAATATAATGGCACTGGCAGGACAGGTGCGGGCACAAGCTGGACAATTGTTTTTACAATGTTGGGGATGAACCACACGAATGCGTTCATCGACCATCTCATATACACCGAATGGACAGAACTCCAGACACTTCCCACACTCGGCACATACGTCCTTGTCAAGCGTAGGATACCAGGCATCTTCGCCTAACTTACGTGGCATGGCTTCCATCTCACGCTTCCAACGATCTGCAT
>JAEEGL016185314.1_pt1 | contig 13349 bp, 8 predicted proteins | sample 9134231 | NCBI WGS metagenome assembly JAEEGL01 (sample SAMN16246548, study PRJNA631951) | gut metagenome | biome: gut microbiome; feature: rumen; material: fiber-attached | host: Bos | place: Iran: Karaj | collected 2018-10 | reverse complement strand
TAGTCATCAAGTTGTTACTGATACTAATAAGCCTTCTGTATTCTTAAGGGCTGCGGACAGGTTCAAGTGAACTCTGACCAGAAGTTTCTCTTCCGGTCTTTTTTTTAACTTGAAATTTTCTTATAATATAATAACATAATTTTATTCTTTATAAAAATTTCTATTATCAATGGCTCAAGAAGAAACAAAGAAAGAAATTAGTAAAAATTTAGATAATCCAATTGTTGAGGCAACAAAGAAAACTGATTTGAGTGTTGCTATGAATTCTGCTCCCGAAAAAAAACAGTTACAACCAGATCAAATTGCTCCTTGGTTATCTAAGTATGAAAATAAGTTAATCAAAGAGAGATACTGAGATAATAATCAATAATGTAGACAGATATAGACACTATTTTTATTATTTTACATATTTTTTATGTCATCATTAATTAATCAAATTAGAGAGAAGACTTGAATGGAAACTCTTGTTATTACCAATATTATTTCATTATTAGATCAATGAAATACTGTTCCATTTATTGCTCGTTACCGTAAAGAAATGACTAAGTGAGCAACTGATGAACAGCTTCGTGATTTCTATGAAATCTATATGTATACTAAAAACTTGGAGGCAAGAAAGCAAGATGTTATACGTTTGATTGATGAGAAATGATTATTAACTCCTGAATTAAAAGATCAGATTTTGAATGCTGAAACCTTGGCTAGAGTAGAAGATTTATATAGACCATTTAAAGAAAAGAAAAATACTAAGGCCACTATTGCTAAGGCAAAATGATTGGAACCTTTAGCTAAGATTCTTGCAAAAGCTCAGCTTTCAAAAGAAGATTTTGAGAAGAAAGCAGAGGAGTTTGTTAAGGATACTTGAGATAAGAAAACTAGTGTTTGAAGTGTTGAAGAAGCTATTCAATGAGCTAAAGATATTGTTGCTGAAGATGTTTCTGATCATGCAGATTTAAGAGCTGATTTGAAATCATATGAGGAAAAATATGCTGTTCTTGAAACTAAACCAACTAAAACTTTTGAAGAAAATTGAGTTTATAAGATTTATAAAGAATATAGTAAGGTAATTGCTGATATGCCTTCTTATGCTTATTTAGCTGTTTCAAGAGCTGAAAAAGAAAAACAATTGTCTATTAGAATGTTATTTTCAAAAGAGAAAATTGATAAGTATTCAAAAAGATATTTTATGCCTGAAAATGCTGATACTTCTTCTGTTTATTTACAAGAGGCTATTGATGATTGATTAGAAAGATTATTATTACCTTCATTAGAGAGAGAAATAAGAGCTGATAAGAAAAGATGGTCTGATGAAGCTGCTATTAAAGTATTTGGTGAGAATTTGAAACAATTATTATTAACACCTCCTGTTCAATGATTAACTGTGCTTTGATTTGATCCTGCTTTTAGAACTTGATGTAAGTTGGCTGTTGTTGATAAGACTTGAAAGTTTTTAGAAAAGTCTGTTATCTATCCAACTGAACCACAGAATAAGATTGAAGAGGCTCAACAAACATTGTTAGAATTAGTTAAAAAATATAATATAGATTTGATAGTTCTGTGAAATGGTACAGCATCCAGAGAATCTGAACAAGTTGTTGCTGATTTTATTAAGAAGAATAAATTGAAGGTTCAATATTTAATTACTTCTGAAGCTTGAGCTTCTGTCTATTCTGCTTCTGAATTAGCTCAGTCTGAATATCCTAATTTGGATGTAACTATTAGGTGAGCTATTAGTATAGCTCATAGAGTTCAGGATCCATTAGCTGAATTAACGAAAATTGATCCTAAAGCTATTTGAGTTTGACAGTATCAGCATGATGTTGATCAAAAGATCTTAAAAGAAAAATTGAATGAAAAAGTTGAAGATATTGTAAACTCTGTTTGAGTTGATGTTAATACTGCTAGTTATACATTATTACAGTATATTGCTGGTTTAACTACTGCTATAGCTAAAAATATTGTTGCTTATAGGGATGAAAATTGAAGTTTTACTGATAAAAAGCAAATTAAGAAGGTTAAATGATTATGACCTAAAGCATATGAGCAAGCTATTTGATTCTTAAGAATTAAGTGAGGTAAAGAAGTACTTGATTCTACTGGAATTCATCCTGATCATTATAAACAAGTTTATGATTTTATTGAAAATGAATTAAAAATTAAAAAGAAAGATTTAGTTTTACCACTAAAATTAAGAGAATATTCTGAAGATGAAATAGAGGAGTTTTCTAATAATTATTGATTATGATATGAAACAATGGAGGACTGTATTAAGGAGCTTCAAAGACCTTGATTAGATCCTAGAGAAGAGCTTGAAAAACCTTGTTTTAAATCTGATGTATTAGATATTAAAGATGTTCAGGTTTGAATGAAACTTCAATGAGTAATTAGAAACATTACTGATTTCTGAGCTTTTGTTGATGTTTGATTACATAATGATTGATTGGTACATAAGTCTCAAATGGCAGATTTCTATGTACAAAATCCTATCGATGTTGTCAAAGTTTGACAACAAGTGACTGTAAGAGTTCTAGATATTGATTTAGAAAAAGAAAGATTATCTCTTTCTATGAAATGAGAAGAAAATACAGTTAACAAGGAATATAAAGAAAAGACTCCTAGGAAGGAAAGAAAAGAGGAGTCTTCATGATTTACATTAGGTGGTAATATTACTTTTTCTTAGTGCTATCATAAGTTAGATTCTGTAGGAATTTCCATCGATTCTATTGCTTCAAGTGAGGCCATTAGTTCAATATCTGCTTCTTCACTTTCTCTTTCATGTTTCTCTTCTGCTAATTCTTGTATTTTTTTTCATTGTTCTTGAGCTAGTCTTTTTTCAGGATTCATTTTTTCATAGTTTTCAGAGAATTCTTTTGAGAAGTTGTCTAGTTTGATATTTTCTTTTTTAGACCATTGATCTATGAATGATGAGAAATCATCGATATTAATTTTGAATTCTGGATCATTTGGATCTCTTCTTTCAAAGAGTTTGAAGAAGTTGGTTATTGAAGTTTCCCAATTTTCGTAATTCTCTTGTTCTTTTCCATGTTTAAGATTTAGTAGATTTTCTCTTAGAACTGGGTCTGTAATTTTATTTATTTCTTCTACTGGTTTTCATAACAATCATTCAAGTTTTTTAAGTGCTCATTTGAATTCTACTAAGTCACTTGATGTAGATTTTTCTGTCGTGTTGTCTACTAGTAAAAGAACTTTTCTTATTGGAGTTAATCATGTTTCAGTTTGTTCGTTAATTTTTCTTTTATATTCTGTTCTTCCAATAAGTGCTGAATCAAAGGCTTGTGCTGCAAGATTTTTCTCTGTAAAACGTCACATACGGGTTTTTATTTCATCGTTTTCAGGGAATGATTCTTTTATTTTGTTGTTTATATAATCTGTTATATTTCTTTTGAAATCGTTTGCATCGCTTGATCCTTCTAGTATTTTTTTAAAGATATCTTGATCAATATTTTGGAGATTACTAACAATATCTTTTGTACTTGGCATATTGATTTTTAAATTTGATCTTGGATAATTTCATTCTCAATCATATATTTGATATTTGTTATTTTCTATGTGTAAAACATCATCACAGCAGATTTTTGTTTGTCAGTCTTTTGTATCATAATAGAATGAAAGTGGTTTACCATCAATAACTCATTCGATACGCATTGTTGAATCCTGCATTGTTATGAATTCATCTTTCCCTTTTCAGAATCTGTCTTGTAATGTATCTTTATTGAATCATGTATATGAGTCTAAGTATCTAAGAATTCATGTTAATGGAGCTTGAGCTGCAGATCATTTGATGTAATCTGTGATCCATCAGTTTAGACCATCTAATTTTGTTGTGTAATAATTAATGTCGTCTTGTGTTAGGTTAGAGTAGTCTTCATCAAATATCTTTTTACTTATTTCTTGGAATTTTTCATCTTTTGGAAAATTTGCATCATTTTTATAGATTAGTTCCATCTTTTTGTATGGTGCTAATGTTGATTTTAATGATTCTAGGTTACTGGTATCTATATTTTCTTTTCAAAAGTATGATGTATTTCAAAGTTTTGAAATCTCAGGGTCAGTATCTTTAAATTTTTTTAGATCTGGATTGGCTTCGAATGTTGCTGTATTTGCTGTTAATGGAAGTCATTTAGTTGTTTCTGTTCTAATTCATAGTGTGTCTTCTAAGTTTTTTAGATTTTTTAGAAAGTCCCTTGTTTCTGGAGTTTTATCATTTTCTCATTGTTCGTAGATTTTATCTCTTGATATTGTGAATTTGATATATTCATCTTCGTCAATATTGTTTTCTGCTAATTTTTTCTTTGTTTCTTCTGGTAATGTTGATTTTTTTTGTTCTATTTCTTGTTTCTCAATTGTCCTATATTCATTTTTAATCTTATTATAACTTTCGTTTAATTTGTCCATGAAATTGTATAGTATATCTACAGCTGTTTTTCATATTCATTTTGCTTCGGATTTTATTTGGTTTTTTTCAAAAATCTTTGACAATGTCTCTGATGTTACTTGAATTGGATTTTCGATTGTTTCGTTTTGTAAATCATTTAGTTCATTTTCAATTTCTTTTATTCATGCTTCTATATTTTCGGCATTTCATATTCTTACTCTGAATCATGGTATGATAATATTTATTCTTTTTCATGGTTCTTTTTTTATTTTATCTTCAACACATTTTTTTATTCTTTCTGATTGTTCTTTTGTTATATTTAAATCTGAAAACACATTTTCAATACATGTGTCAATTGGCGATTTTGTATTGTTATTCTCTATATTTTGGTTTTCTTCCATGTTTGAGATAATATTTTCTAAATGTGTTTTTACTATTTTACAATTATAATTATATTTTTTTATATTTCAAAAAATACAACTTTAAATGCCTATTAGTTGTATTTTTTTAATATTCCTTGTTCTTTATCAATTTATTAATCTATTAATTTCTTCTCGTGTTTTATTTTTTGTCCTTCAAAAATCTTTATTTCGAATTAAATATTGTTTGAATATTTTTAATAATTTTTCATTTTTTATTTCTTCTGAATCTTTTAGTATTTCGTATAATTCTTCAGTTATGCTTAAGAATTCTTCAATGTCTTTCCTTGTTTTTTGCTCTTTATTCATAAGAATTTGGATTCTTTTTACTATTTCATCTTGTTTTTTTATTTTATTACTTAGTTCCTTTATCTGTGCTGTTAGTCATTTGTTTATTTCTTCTGTTATTGCTATAGCGATTCACTCTTTTATATCTCAATTTTCGTCGTTATTATTATCATTTCATTTGCTAAATTTTTTTGATCAGCAAATTTCTTCTAAGACCATGAGAATTACGGTATTTTTTTCTTTTTCTGTTTTTAATATACTGTTAAAAGGTGTTATATTTTCGTGTATTTTCTTGTTTATGTAGTTCTGATCTTCTTGTTTTAGTTTTTTTATTTCAGAAAAAATACCTTTAAAATATTCTTCATATTGTGGATAATATTTCCTAACTGCAGCTTGTGCTTGATTAATATAATTAGGTACACTAGATTCTTCTACATTCTCAGTCATAGGAGAAACTGTTCATGGTACATTTGCTACCATTTCAGTAGGAAATTCTTGTTTATTATATGTTTTTGCTTCTGCAGGTTGTCCTGAAAGTGTTAATGCAATAGCAGCTGCTACGATTTTCTTTAGTGCACTACTTGAACTTCCTTTAGGTGTAGAAGTAACTTTTTCTGGAGCATTTCATAGAGTATTAACCATGAGTGTGTAGATTATTAATCTAAAACAAGTAAAGTATATTTTGTTTGTCGATTTTGTCAAGTTAAGTTTATCTAGTTTTTAATATCTGCTAAACGATCCCAATAATCATCATGATTACAGAAGCTATCAACTGTTGTCTCTTTTCATTCTTTTATGAGTAATAATCTCCGTCATGTTCTTCATATTGGAAGAACGCGAGCTTTTTTATGTCATCATCTGTGATATAATATTTTTCAGAAATCTGGATTTTTTAGCTGATTTATTAGAACTGTTTCATAGGTTGAGTTTTTACAGAATTCAGTAATCTGTTTTCTTAGTATGTTTTGATTTGGTATTATATAATTAAATCATTCAATACGTTTCATGAATTCATTTACTGGATCTTCAATTGTTATTTCTACATTTTCTTGTTCGGGGATATCTTCCTTATCTTCAATAGTGTTGATTTGTTCAGTAGTTTCTTTTTCTCAGTCTTTTTCTGTTTGATATTCAATACCTAGTTTTTCTGTTAAGATTTTAGCTGTTTCTTCTGGTATTCAATCAAGTTTAAAAATCTTTTTTAAATCAGTAAATTTTAGTGGAAAGTCTTTGATAATTAGTTTAGTTATGAATTTTTCTATACTTTTTCTTGTGTCTTCGCTACAGTCTATGTGTGAACATGCTTCTTTGACTAGATTATTTTGTTCTTCATCAAGTGAATATCTCCAACCTTTTTGTACTTTTTCGTCGATGATTGGGATATCTTTTACATTCATTGTTGTATTGTTACTTTTTGATACTTTTTTCTGTTCTTGATTTTTGAGCTTTCTGTTGTGATCTTTTTCAAAAGTTTCAAGAATTTCAAGAAAGAATTTTCATACTATGTTGTCTTCCCAATATTCTTCTTTAATGAAGGTATTGTAGTTTAATAGTACGTTGTTAACAATGTATCAATGTTTTTCTCAAGGAACTCATAATGCTATAAAATCTTCTGTCCTTTTGATTACTTCAGTGTAGTAGTCATTTAAAAAATCATCTAATGAGTTAATTATTTTTTCGATAAAATCGTTTTTAAATTTCTTATTTTTGAAAAGTGAATTATAGCTATTCTTTGCTAGTGGATATTTTTCTCTACATATTTTAATAAATTCTTCTTCGATATTATCAGTTGCTTGAATTGTTATTCATTTTTTTTCTAATTCTGTATTTATTTCTCAGAATGATTCTTTGAAAGTTTCTCAATCTAGTTTTATTTTTTTTGTTTGAGATGCTGAATAACGTTTTGCAATAGTGCAGAAAGTTTTTCTTAAAACTTGAATATAGTTAGGAACTTTATTTGTTTTTTTCATTGTTTCGTATGCATGTTTTAAGTATGTCCTAATGAATCAATCTGCATATTTTGTGAATGGTACTGCAATAGTTTTTATGTTTTCTTCGATTGGTTCATCACTGAGAAACATTAATGCTGTTTTTCTATCTCATAGTCATAAGTATTTTAGTCCTTTCATAAGGTTTTCTGCTCTTTGTAGTTCTGTTGCATCTAGACTTACATCTTCTATTGCTTTAGAAATTTGTTGTTCATAGTAGTCAGGATCCATGTTTCATGCGATAAATTTTGATTTTATTTCTTCCATAAAATCTCTATATGTTTTTCAAAATTCTCTTGATTGTTTGTTAAGTATTTTTATTAATTCTGAAATGACTACATCATCTTCTGGATAATGTGTTGTTTCTGCTAAATCAAATATATCTTGGTTGTTTAATTTATTGTTTCAAAGAAGATCTTTCTCAAAGCTCATGGTTCCTTGATTTTATAAAGATATTTTTAATATAATCATTATATCTAAAAGAGTCAATATAATTATTATGTATGAAAAATTGTTTTGTGGACAATTGATTAAATTGAGTTACTAATTGCTTTTATCTTTTATCTCTAAAATATGAAAAAATTTGGATTAATTTTGAGTTTCTTATCTAGCATTGTATTGATGTTGATTGGATTTTCGGCGATTTCTCCTAATTTAGTGTGATTTAATTTGGTACAAACTGAGTATTCTGAACCAATTGATGAAAAAATTGATAATAAAAACTTAGAAACATGTGGTCCTATTTATGATTGAATACATTTAGATAATTTTAATCTAGACAAATCTGTTCGATCTTGATTAAATGTTGTATTTTGTAATAATTTTTATGCTTGGAGTTTAATTTTGATTTTCTTTCTTGCTTGATTTTCTTGGTTCATAGGCTTGATTCTTAGATGTATTAATTGAAAAATTTGAATTAGTTTTGTTTATAGTTTATTATTATGAATCTCAATAACTAGCATTAGTATCTGGGATATCGTTTTATCTATTATAAGATGAGAAAGATTTTGATGAGATATTTTTATGTTATTGATTTGATTAATATTCCTTATTGTTTGAATTATTAGTTTTTCTAAATATTGTAGATGTGCACTGTTAAAAAGAGGTAGACCTGTGTTCGCAAAAGTTATTCAATTAAATCCTATAAAGCTTTATAGTCTTCCTTCAACTGATGTTGATTTGGATAATTTCTTAGATTATTGATTGTCTTCTTTGACCACTGAAAAATGTTTTATTACTTTTGATGATTGAGTGTCTTTATTTGAGGAATGTTTTTCATGAAGTCTTGCTCCTGAAATAACTATGTGATCTTACCTCCCAATTTATTATAGCAAAGATAAATCTTCTTATTGGATTGATTATCATGGATTTAAGAAAAAAGAACCAGCTAATTATTTAATGAAAAATCTTGATTTTTATTGATTAAGTGAATCTCCCTTAAGAAGGAAATTGCATTTACTTGGTAAAAAATGAGTTTGATTTGATATTTTTGTTTTGCTTTTGGTATTAGTTTTCTGAGTTTTGTTATTGATTTTATGATTCACATGAAATGAAGGTTGGTATTCTGCTAGTAATCTTTTTGCTTATGTTTTCTGATTTATCTTTTTGGTTTCTTCAATTTCTTTATTGTTAAAAACTATTAAAAAAATTAATTTAAATAATAAAATTAAGCAATTGAAACATCTTAAGTGAAAGTATTTGAAGATAGAATCAATTAATGAAAATAGGAGAGTTTTGTGAAGTTTTCGTTCTTATTTCTTATCTGTTACTGATTGAAAAAACTCTTTTAAAAGTGAGAATTTTTCTACAAACAATATTCATGACTTATTGATGGTTTGAGATTCTGTAATGTTCTATCAATCAGAAGATAATCCTGATGTTTATTTTATCGATATTGAAGACTGTAAACCTACTGAGAAATGAGATTCATTTATTGCTAATGAGAAGCAGAATGATGAGAAGGAAAATATGGATAAAAAAATTAATAAGGTAAAATGAGAGGTCTGAACTGTTATTGATGATGTAAGATTTGCTAAAAAAATTCTGAAAAAATAGGTCATATTATGTTGTCTTTTTTCTGGGTATTTGTCAATTATTATTTGTTATTTCTATGCTTGCATCTTAATGAGAAAAAATTATATTTCTTGTTAGATTTTATTTTTCTGATTTTGTACTTATGAAAGCTACGAGTATTAAGTCCATCTTTCAGGGTTATGAAAGCATGATTGGTAGTGATCTTGTCATAAAAGGATGGATTAGAAGTTTGAGAGATTCAAAAACTTTTTGATTTATTGAGGTTAATGATGGATCTTATTTAAAAAATTTGCAAGTAGTATTCAATAATGACTTAAATAATTTTGACGAAATCTGTAAATTTGCTACATGAAGTAGTATTGAAGTTCATGGAAAATTAGTGAAGTCTGAATGAGCTAAACAAGCTTTTGAATTACAAGCAACTGAAGTTATTTTAATTTGATGAGCTGATGAAACTTATCCATTACAAAAGAAAAGACATTCTTTTGAATATCTAAGAACTATTGCTCACCTTAGAGGAAGAACAAATACTTTCTCTGCTGTTTTTAGAGTAAGAAGTTTATTGGCTTTCGCAATTCATGATTATTTTAATAAAAATGGATTTATTTGGGCACACACTCCATTAATTACTGCTAGTGATTGTGAAGGAGCTTGAGAGATGTTCCAAGTATCTACATTAGATTTAATGAATCTTCCTAAAAATGAAGATTGAACAATTGATTATACAAAGGATTTCTTCTGAAAAAAAGCTTCATTAACTGTAAGTTGACAGCTTGAAGGAGAAACTTTTGCTACAGCATTTGGTAAGATTTATACTTTTGGACCTACATTTAGAGCTGAAAATTCAAATACAACAAGACATCTATCTGAATTCTGGATGATTGAACCTGAAATTGCATTTGCAGATTTGGAAGATAATATGGATGTTGCTGAAGGTATGCTAAAATACGCTTTCAATTATGTATTAGAAAACGCTCAAGCAGAAATGGAATTCTTTGATAAATTTATTATGCCTTGAGTAAAAGAAAGACTTGAAAAATTAGTTAATGCTAAATTCTCTAAAGTAACTTATACTGAAGCTATTGAATTATTAAAGAAATCTGGTCAAAAATTTGAATATGCACCTGAATGGTGAATTGATTTGCAAACAGAACATGAAAGATGTTTGTCTGAAAAAATCTTTAATGGACCAGTTTTTGTAACTGATTATCCAAAAGAGATTAAAGCGTTCTACATGAAGATGAACGAAGATAATAAAACTGTTAGAGCGGTTGATTGTCTAGTTCCTGGTGTTGGTGAACTTATTTGAGGATCTCAAAGAGAAGATGATTATGATAAATTAACAAAGAGAATGATTGAATTAGGAATGAATCCTGAAGATTATTCTTGGTTCTTGGATTTGAGAAAATATGGTTCAGTTCCTCACTCTGGATTTGGTGTTTGATTTGAAAGATTGGTAATGTATGTTACAGGTATGGAAAATATCCGTGATGTTATTCCTTTCCCAAGAGCACCTAAGACTTGTGAATTCTAAATTAATGTTAAACTCTGTGTAAAATAAATTTTATATATATCAGAACTATGTCTAAAAATTCTGAAAAAAATAAAGAAATTACAAAAAAGAATAACGAAGTATCTAAGAAAAATAATGAATGAACTCCTGAAAAAAATAAGAAAAAGTCAGATTCTTATAGATGGTGGGGGTACTGAGTTATTGTTCTTCTTGTCGTTGCTTTTTGACTTAATGCTACTCAAAATTCTAAATTAGCACCTATATTTTGAGCATGAAGTTGAGCTATGGAAGTTGTCGGTGAAGAAGAAAGTTTGACTCTTAATCAATGGTTAGATCATTATCATTCTTGAGATTTCAAGAAGGTTAATGTGATTAATGATAGAGATTTGGAGTGATATTCTTTTATTAAAACTTGAGAAAAATCTATTCTTTGATTTTCAGCTCCAACAGAGGAGTATAAATTATATAAATCTGAAAAAGCTGAATCATTAAGTGTTGTTGATATGTGACTTCAACTTACTTGAGATATTGAAATTTCTTTGTATAAAGTTGAAGATACTATTTGGGAGAAATTGTTAGAGCAGATGTGAACACTTATTTTGCTTCTTATTATTTTCTTAATTTGAATGAGATTTTTGATTCCTAAGAATTGACCTTCTGGAATGTTCGGAATTAAAGTTGGTAGAGAAAGTAAAAAGAATGAATCAAAAACTAAGTTTTCAGATATTGCTTGAATGGAAGAAGTTAAGAATGAATTAATTGAAATTATTGATTATCTTAAATCTCCAGAGAAATATCAAAAAATTTGAGCTAGACCACCAAAGTGAGTATTGCTTTATTGAGTGCCTGGTTCATGAAAAACATTATTAGCTAGAGCTGTTGCATGAGAGGCTGGAGTATCATTCTTTTCTGCATCTTGATCTGAGTTTATGGAGATGTTAGTTTGAATGTGAGCTGCTAAGGTAAGAAAATTGTTTGAACAAGCTAAAGCTGCATGAAAAGCTATTATCTTTATTGATGAAATCGATGCTATCTGAAAGAAAAGATGAGCATGATATACTGGAGGACATCAAGAACAAGAACAAACATTAAATCAAATCCTTACTGAAATGGATTGATTTGATAAAAATACTAACATTATTGTTATGGCTGCAACAAATAGACCTGATACTTTGGATCCTGCTTTGTTAAGAGCTGGTAGATTTGATAGAAAGGTATTTGTTTCAGTACCAACATTTGAGGAAAGAATTCAGATTTTTGAATATTATTTGAAGAAAAAGAAGATTGCTAAAGATGTTAGTATCCAATCATTAGCAAAAAGAACAAGTTGATTAGTTTGAGCTGATATTGAAAATGTTGTAAATGAAGCAGCATTACAAGTTGCTAAAGCTAATAGAGATACTTTAGAGGTTGCAGATTTTGAATATGCGTTGGAGAAAGTTATTATGTGACCTGAAAAGAAAGTTAAATCTATGAAAGAAAAAGAAAAGAAGTTGGTAGCATATCATGAATTATGACATGCTGTTACTGGACATTTATTGGAGAATACTGATCCTATTGAAAAGATTTCTATTGTACGTAGAGGTCATGCTTTATGAGTTACTTGGACAACTCCTGAAGAAGATAAGAATCTTTATTCTAAGGCTAAGTTCTTGGATGAAATTGTTAGCTTACTTTGAGGTAGGGCAGCTGAAGAAGTTTTCTTCTGAAAAGATGAAATTACTACTTGAGCTTCTAATGATTTAGAAAGAGCTACTGAAATTATTAAAAGTATGATTTTGAAATATTGAATGGATGATGATTTCTGACCAATCAATTATTTAAAAGAATGAGAGGAACAAGGAATTATTAATCCATACAGTGAAGATATTGCACAACTTGTTGATAAAAAGATTAAAGCTTATCTTCAAGATGCATATCAAAAGGCAAAGAAAATTCTTAAGAAAAATGAAGATTTGATTAATAATATGGCAGAAATTCTCTTAGAAAAAGAATATCTTTCTAGTGATGAATTCCTTGAAATGATGAAAGACGGTAAAAAACTTTAATTATAAAGAATCCTTATGAAAACTATAGCTGTTTTAGACTACTTTATGAATAAGAATTTTAATGTCTCTAATATTCCTGATGATGCTGAAATTCATCATTGAGATAAAATTGCTTATTTCTTAGAGGAAAAGTGAACACAAAAAGAATCAATTGGTACTGCTATTTGATATCCTTTGGAATTAGATAGAACTGTTCCTTATTCAAGAAAACTTACTGATGAGGAATGTATGGAATTTGCAAAGCAACAGGATTTTGCTTTAAAGCTTTTCCCTATGTTTAAGAAGAAATTTAAGGCAAATTTTCCATGATCTAAACCTATTACTGCAAGATATAATCCTGTAACTGATCAGCTTTATTTCTATTTCTTTTCTGAAGAAAGATATGTGTTCTGAGATTTTGTAAAAGATTTAAGAAGCGAGTTATGAAAGAATATTTTCTTGTTTCAGGTAGGTGCAAGAGATATGATGAGAATTGATCCTAATGCTGCTGTATATTCTGTTTGAACTGATTGTTGAATGGCTATCGCATGTCAGTGATATTGACCATTACCAAGTGTTGAAGTTGAGAATATTGCTATGCAATGATTAGATTGAAGAGATATTGAAAGATTAAAATGAAGATGTTGAAAATTAAAGTGTAGTTTGTTATATGAACTTGAAATT
>JAEEGL015562743.1_pt1 | contig 13349 bp, 8 predicted proteins | sample 9134231 | NCBI WGS metagenome assembly JAEEGL01 (sample SAMN16246548, study PRJNA631951) | gut metagenome | biome: gut microbiome; feature: rumen; material: fiber-attached | host: Bos | place: Iran: Karaj | collected 2018-10 | reverse complement strand
CTTGATGAACTGAGAAAAAGGAAAGAACAGACAAAACCGGATATGCCGGAGGACCTTTGTTATCTGAGCGGTGATGCCTTTCGGGACTATCTGCATGATGTTGAGGTCTGCCAGCGGTTTGCAAGACGTAACAGGGAACTGATGAAAGAAATCATTACAGGCCGAATCGGCCTAAAGGGATTGGAGTCGTTTCATACGATACACAATTACATCGATACGGATGAAATGATCCTAAGAAAGGGCGCGATCGCAGCGCATGAAGGTGAAAGAGTCCTGATTCCGATCAATATGAGAGATGGAAGCATTTTAGCAACCGGAAAGGGGAACCCTGAATGGAATTATTCCGCACCGCACGGTGCAGGACGCGTGATGTCAAGAAAACAGGCATTCAACACTCTGACTATGGAAGAATACAGAAAATCTATGGAAGGGATCTTTACTACATCCGTAGATGAAGGAACGCTGGATGAAGCTCCTATGGCATACAAATCGCTTGAGGACATCATGGATGTGGTGGCTGATTCCGTGGATATCATAGAGGTGCTGAAACCAGTATATAATTTCAAAGCGTCAGAAAACATGAGTTATCGATAAGAAGGATTGAAGCATCGATCGAATAAAGTATATACTAGTTGAGGAAGGAGAAGAGTAATTATGTTTGGATATTTATCAGAATGGGACAAATCTCTTGAATCATTTGAAAAAGACATCGAGGCAAGTTTGAAGGGGGAAGTCAGATCCTGGATTCCTTATGCACAGATGTTTTGTGAGCGTGTATTCAAACTCTTCAACAATAGGGAGAGGTATTTTGCTCCTTATGGCAACAAACTGACACTCGGCTCCTTTCTCCATGATGATGGGTTCTGTGCTGATTTCACAAGGAAAACATTATTTAAAAATTATTCCGGAATCAAGGAAATCAATGATGCTGCCAATGAAATCAAGCATAAAGGGATTCCGTCCAATGTATCGGAATCTGAAACCCATAGGTTTTTGGTGGCACTTCATGATTTATCGCTTAAAGCATACAATTATTTGGAGCAAGCAAGTTTTACTGAGAATTATGATCCAGCTTATTTTAAGAAAATAATGGAACAAAAGGACAAGGATATTGAAGAAACTATTCAATATGCGGATTCAATTATTCATAAGAAAAATGAAATAATAATAGAACTCTTGGATGCACTGGATGTTATGAATGATTTTTCGAATGAAGACATAGAGAGTATTAATGAGCTGAAGACTAAAGTAGAATACTACGAAAAGTGCATGAAATTGTACAATGGGCTTGTTGACAAATTGTATCAAGGTTCGTTACATTGCATGAATAAATTACGCGGAGTAAAGAGCGATGATGAATTTGACTATGATGAGTTCGATGAATTGATCAGTGAACTATTTGAAAAGTCTAAGGAGAAGAGCTGGCATGAGTTTTTATGCCCTTCAGAGGACAGCACAGGTGAAATCCAGTATGATTACTCCAGGGATAAGATGGGACCCATAAGAAGGGAGTCTTATGAGTATTCCGATGAGGTTAGTATAGATGATGTGGAAGGAGATTATTATCTTTCATAATTCCAGAACAACACCGCGCTAAAGTATAATTTGACGCGGTCTTGTGAGCAGGTGTTACAGTGTACTCTCGGGGGCTCCGAGAGGCGAAATAGCGAATTTACGGGAAAAACGGAGAGGTGCCACAGTGTACTCCCTGGAAAAAACCGAGAGGTGCCACAGTGTACTCCCTGGGAAAAACCAAGAGGTGCCACAGTGTACTCCCTGGGAAAAACGGAGAGGTGCCACAGTGTATTCCCTGGGAAAAATAGTGGTGACATCGTGTATTTTCAAGGAAAATCGAGAAGAATTAAACTGTAACACATAAACATAGTGAAGGAAAGAGCACTAATTGAAAAAGAAGTTCGGTGGGATATGAACTGAAGGAAGTGGACGAAGACCGGTAGAGGTCTTCGTCCTTCTTTTAAAATATTAATTATCAATCTTGTTTAAGCCGATGAAGATGGCTATCAAGATACCATTGCCTGCCGTCGGAGTCTATCTCATATAACTTCCCCAGCGTTATTGAAATATCCCAGGTTTCATTATGGGTATTGTATTCGTAATCGGACTGATTTAAATGTGTAAATATGTTTTCCAGGTTGTCTGCCCGATAAAACATTGTGGCAGTGTCTAGAAATAGGATCCTAAAATCAGCGCTATAGGTATGGAGTTTTTGCGCAAAATACAATGCATCCTCATGGTTGAATACAAGACATATTACGATAAAATTATCATGGGGCATTCCGTGAATACATTTAATTGTTGCCTTAAGACGTATAGCCGAACCGAGATCATACGACAACGTTTCAATGAAGACATTAGCTTTTTCGGTCCTATAGTAGTTGGCAAGATGGATTCTTGTAATGTCATTGCCCGAATATGACCATTTGCTATAAGTCGAATCAAGTTGACCGGTTGAATGATAAGAATCCATACTAAATCTGTCGATATCGTTCATTAAGGTGTTTTCGATAGTTGGCCTAACAGATGAGCATTCATAATCAATGAATGGCATGTAATGGCTTAACAGCTGAGTTGGAAAACAGGAGATGGTCAATTTACGTTCCAGGAGAATTGACCAATTCTCAATGGAATCCTCAAGAATATGTTCTATAAGCTGATTTCGGCGATCAATTGTACTGGCTAATTGGATTGAGTTGAATTCTGTATGGTAAATGATCGAGTCATGATGCTTCACATCCTCGGCATGTTTTTGAAAACAATAATATGATTCTGTTAGATCTCTATAACCATGATTGCACAGATCCGTATATAGTGGATATAGGTATTCATATATGTCATGGTCATCACTGCCCTTAATTATATCTAATGTCTGGTGCAATGACTCGTATGGCTCAGTCACGCTATATGTATTCATTTGGTTCAGTGCAGTTTCGAGCCGATTAAGATCGTAACGATAGTCTTGTTTCTCATGCCCCAAGGGGGCAATCTTGCAATATGGCCTTCGGATGCTGAAGATAACGCTTGTGAATCGTGCACCACCGTAGCCGAACCCGGACTGGGAATTAAGTTTGTACTGATCAAGTTTAGTTAGCAAATCAGAAATGCTATTCTGAAGAATATCTACCATGATAAGATATTTTTTTCCGCCAACTGTTGTGATAGCTGTATCAACGTACAGTGGGGGCTGTACCACACCATAGATTTCGCCGTAGCATAGATCAGTTATAGCTGGCATATATTTGTTACAGAGAACTGAAAGGATGTTCATTCCTTCAGAATACTTCTGCATAATGCTTTTATTATTGTTGATTTCATTCTGGAAGAGATGTACCGGTTCGATATATGCATTCACAATATCGTAGCCCATTGGGCTTAGTAGAAGAGCTTTGGTTGATCTTGAATCGGCAATAGTCTCATATGATCTGTTCTTTTTTTCGATTGATAAAGATACAGATTCCAACATACTCTTCCTCGTAAGGCGGTCTATCGCGGTACAGAGCTCTCTATGATAGCCTAAATAGTAAAATAACTCTTCTCTGGTTATGACACGGCATAACAGTACCAGGAGAAGAATCATTGTAGAAAGCGGTTCGTTTGTTAGTTTCTTTTTAAGCAATTTAGCCCGGCAGTTAAGAAGTTCACGCAGATCATCTTTCACATTTTTAAGCGGATACTTGATTTCAATTTTTTCGGATGTAAGCATATTTAATCCTCCTTCTGTTATCATTTAAAAAAAAATGCAGAGTTAAATCAACTATTTTGAGAGGGAAAATAATTGGGTAATGGAGGGCAGGCTGCGCGGGATGAGTTGGGATCATTTAATCGCTAAAATTGTCATAGGAAGAGGTAATAACCTCAGATCTACAGAATGCGGAAACCTGCATAAACAATGCTCTTTTTGCGTGGATTTGATTATTTTAATGCTGAAACTCTCTAGAAATCAAAACCATTCATTCTTTGAAGAACAAAACCAAGTATGCGAAAGAGGTGACACACTGTATCCCGAACATTACAAATTATGAATTTGGGGTATGCGGAATTATCTGTAGGTGAATTGTAAATTTGATGCAAACTCATCACGTCCCGGAAACAGTTTGTCAACCCCATACCAACCCCTTAGCCCCTTGTTTTTTGCTACCGCGATTTTTATGTATAGGGGAGATTATTGGACTTTAAAATGATTATCCTCAGATTGTGAGGGGCTTAGAATGAAAAACATTTCAAGAAAAACCAGGAGGGAAACCATGAACATGAATGAATATTCTATACAGAGAGTCGCTATGATTCGATATAAGAGAGCATATTACCATCCGATTTGGTCAGACAAAGGTGAGTTCAGCGTGGATTATGAAGAAACAACGGTATATGAATTGACGGAAGAAGGAATCAATTCATATATCCAAAAAAAAGGATCCAGAAAGAAGCAGGACAGGGAATTTATCAAGGTGAATTCCGTCGAGATGAGAAATTTAATTGACAAGCTTCAGGATTATTCAAGAAAAGCCACGGATGCCTTCGCAATCATTGATGACTGCAGCCATGAAGTGCAGTTTATATATCCGGGAGAACATAAAGAGATTTTTCGTCTGGATGTCAGTGGCCAGGATGACGAAACCAGTCTTGTAACGCAAATAAGGAATTATGTTTATGATCATCAGAAATAGTTGAGAGAAAAGTACATGAATACAATATAATAATTTAGGGATTAAACAGAGGTTCTGCGACCACTATCGCCACTCACAAAACAGGAATCAGTTTAGGGGTTATAAAAGGATGAAATATAAATAACCTCAATTTTCAAACATCCAATAAAACTGATAAATACAATGATTGAAGCCGATTTTTTATAATTATAATCCCTAAGCCCATTTTGAGCGGTCTAAGCCGTCTTTTGGGCATGGTTTCAAATTATAATCCCTAAATCAAAATTGCAAGTTATGATCCTTGGATAGATCATAATTTTGACCGTTAATTGTAAATGAAACCTTTTTGAACCGGGCAAGATGCGGGGTGATACACTGTACCCTGATGATAATGTTAGGCTATTTCTGTGAAGGGTACACTGTAACACCAGGACATGATTGTTAGGAGAAACTAAATAATTATGAAAAACCAATATGTCGGGGATATAGGAGATTATGGTAAATTCTCATTGCTGCGTGCATTTGCCGAAGCAGGGGTAAAAATCGGCGTCAACTGGTATCTTACGGATGATGATGACTCCAACGACGGAAAGTTTAAAGGATATTTGAGCGAGGGAACCCTGCGGAAATATTCCCCGGTGGTCTTTGACACATTAAAAAAGATCGTTTCTGACGGAAACGGAACGGTTGAAGATATACAAAACTGCGGAATTATACCTGATGCACGGTATTTTTCGAAGCCTGTGAGCCTAACTGGGACACCTTTAGAAAGAACTGAAAAAAGGAATAAATGGTTATGGGATAGTATTCGGGCACTGTGCTGGGCTGATCTGGTTTTTCTGGATCCGGATAACGGGTTGATGGTAAAAGACGATCCTACGCAGAAAAATGCAGAAAAATATGTTTTGCCAAGAGAAGTGCTGGAGTATTGGAATAACAGGCTCAATGTCGTTTATTATTGCCATAAAGGAAGAAGAACCGATGAGCAGTGGCAAAACTACTTGCGTGCGATGCGAAAGACTATGCCGGGGACAAGAATCATTGCTCTTACATATCATAAGGGGACACAACGATCGTATGTATTCCTCGTGCGAAAGATGCATTTTGATAAATACAGGAAAATCATAGATCAGTTTCTGGAAGATTGGGAAGGAGTATTCACTGACGAGATGATTGAAGATGATGATGCATCCCGCCCGATTTATGACAGGGACTTTGTAGTATACAATCTCAGGGATGTCAGTCTTTCCGGTTCGATTAGGAACGGCTGTCTGCACCTGGAATCATTTGTATACGGCGACGAGTATGATAGCGAGAAGTATTACGACTTTACAGCAGAAGACACAAAAAAACTATTTGCACTGCTGGATTTTGATCCCTTTATAGATTCGTGCAAAAAAGGTGGTTTGATCTGGATGGAAAAGTTCCTGGATGATCATGATATCCATCCAAGCACATATGGTTTTTGATAATTGCTTTGAGGTGTTAGCCGAAATCTATGGAAAAGTGCTTGCTAGTTACTATTACAATTAGCAGAAGGCACTTATTTGGATTACATAATTATTTCAAACTACTAAATGAATGTTTGAGAACTTAAATAATAAATTTGAAGTGGTGCAAATTTATGATATAATCATATGCGTATTAATGATTTGTCCTGACATCAGTCAGAGAAAGGTACGTAATGGCTATATCATATAACGGTTTGTGGAAACTATTAATTGACAGAAACATGAAGCGTACTGACCTTATGGAACAAATAGGCATCAGTAGCGGAACACTCGCTAAAATGGGACGAAATGAGGAGGTTTCTCTTAATGTCCTTACTAGGATCTGCGAGAAGTATGGATGTGATTATGGGGAATTAATAAGCTTTGAAAAAGAATCTGAAGAGGGAGAAAACTGATGGCTTATACTGATTTGAAATTTTTTACCAATGAACCTGAAAGAGATTTATACAGTCGCTTTGCGGTTATCCTGAAGAACAATACACAATTTTTTGATGTTCTGGTGGGGTATTTCCGTACGAGCGGCTTTTTTAAACTTTATCCTGCTCTTGAGGATGTGGAAAAAATCAGAGTACTTGTAGGATTAAACGTAGATAAATACACGGTAGATATCATAGATCAGGCAAATGCGGAACAATTGACCATAAAGCAGGCGACGGAGCAGTTTGAAAAGGGTGTTGAAGAAGAATTTGAGAAATCAACTACATCGGAGGAGATTGAAAAAGGCGTTAGAACCTTTATTGACTGGTTAAAGGCTGGAAAGATTGAAATGCGCATGTATGTTGAATCTCCGATACATGCAAAAGTATATATTATGCGTAAAGATCCCACTAAGGATCCGGAAAACTATGGAAGCGTTATTACGGGGTCAAGCAATTTTTCAGAAGCGGGATTGTTAAACAATCTTGAATTCAATGTTGAGTTGAAAGATCCTGCAGATGTTCATTTTGCATTGGATAAATTTGAAGAACTATGGAAAGATGGCGTTCCTATCCAGGATACCTATGTTGATGCAGTTCAAAAGAAAACCTGGCTTCGCAACGATATCACACCGTATGAGATATATCTCAAGACGTTATACGAATTCTTCCGAGAGGAGCTGAATTCTGATAAGGACATGCCTAAAGACCTGCTCCCGGACGGTTATATGCGATTACAGTATCAGCTAGATGCGGTTACACAGGCCAAGAAAACCCTTCAAGCGTACAACGGTGTTTTTATCTCCGATGTTGTCGGTCTTGGTAAAACATATATCTGTGCGATGCTAGCCAAGAGTCTTGGTAAGGGGAAGAAACTGATAGTTTGTCCCCCGGTTCTTGTTAACTATTGGGAAGAAGTCCTTCTGGAATTTGATGTTGCTGCAAAAGTAGTATCTCTTGGAAAACTTGATAGCATTTTGGATAGTGATGCTGAATATGAGTATGTCTTTGTCGATGAGGCACATCGTTTCCGTAATGCTGGAACCGACAGCTTTAGCAAGTTACATGAGATTTGCTATGGCAAAAAAGTAGTTCTTATCTCTGCTACTCCTATAAATAACTACACAAGCGATATAGAAAATCAGATATATCTTTTCCAGCCTAAACACAACAGTAATATTGTTGGCGTTAAAAACTTGGAGGGTTTTTTCGCGTCACTTAATGGAAAATTGAAGGGCCTTGAAAAGGGAACACCGGATTATATGTCACAGATTAGAGCCAATTCTGAGGAGATTCGCGACAAAATACTTCGTCATATTATGATAAGACGTACCAGGACGGAAATAGAGCAGTATTACCATGATGATCTGGAGAAGCAGGGGCTGACATTCCCCAAGCTTGGTGCTCCGGAACAGATTATATATACGTTTGATGAAACAACTGATCAGATATTCACTGAGACAGTTGCTGCAATCAAAGAATTTACGTATTCCAGATACAAACCTTTGACATATCTGAAGGATCCCAAAAAGTATGCAAGTATGTTGGTTGCACAGCATAACATGGGTGGTTTCATGAAAGGCATACTTGTTAAGAGACTGGAAAGCAGTTTTTATGCATTTAAGATGACATTATCTAGGTTCATTGATTCCTATGAGAAGTTCATCGATATGTATAACACAAAAGGTGAAGTCTGGATCAGCAAGAAGGTAGATGTATACGATCTTATTGATTCCGGAGAGATAGATAAACTCATGAAGATGGTTGAGGAAGATAATGGATTCCATTTCATGACATCTGAGTTTAAACCAGCATTTATCGTGGATTTGAATAAGGATTTATCCAAACTTAAGTATCTTCAGGATTTGTGGAATTCTGTTGCAACGGATCCTAAGCTGGATAAGTTTAGCGAAGAATTGCAGAATAATGAGAAACTTATCGGAAATAAGAAGATTATCTTTACCGAATCAAAAGAGACAGCAGGTTATCTGGAGGAGGCGCTTAAGAAACTCTATGGAACGAGAGTAATATCATACTCCGGTGATAGCAGTGCAAAATTGAAGTCTGATATAGAAGAAAGTTTTAATCCTAAATATGTTGGAAAAACGGACAGATATGATGTTCTTATAACAACAGATGTACTGGCTGAAGGTATTAACCTACATAGATCAAACGCACTTATCAATTATGATCTGCCATGGAATCCCACCAGGATCATGCAGCGTGTTGGTCGTATCAATCGTGTGGGAACAGAGCATAATGAAATATTTGTGTTTAACTTCTTCCCTACAGCGCAGTCAAGTAAACATATGCCTCTAAAGGATCGTATTTTAGAGAAACTTCAGGCATTCCATGATACGTTGGGAGAAGACTCAAAGTATTTGTCCGATGAGGAAATCGTATCCACGCAGAAACTATTTGATGATTTGACATCAAATCTTGATCAGGAAGAGGAAAGCACAAGTCCTGAGTTGGCTTATCTTGCTGTCATAAGACAGATTAGAGATAACGACAAAGCTTTGTTTGAAAAGATTAAACGTCTTCCAAGGAAGTCAAAAACCGGTAAAAATAGCAGTAAGGTTAAGAGGGATTCAACAGTTACGTTTATTCGCAAGGGTGCGCTGAAGGAGTTCTTTATTGCGAGTGGAAACGATACAGAACAAATATCATTTATTGAAACCGCTAGAATGCTGGAATGCGAACCGGATGAGCCTAAGGTTACTGTTGGAGCGTCATACTATGATCATTTTGAGTTGAATAATAAGGCGTTTGATGAATCGCTTGTTCAGGAGGACGTAATCGAGGTTGCTAAGGCACCTCTTCGCGGGAACGATATGAAGGTGATGCATGTTCTACGCGCCCTTCAAAACGAACCGACGCTTACGGATGACCAGGAAGATGTTGTAAAGAGGCTTATAAGAGCATATGAAAATGGCGATGTTCCGCAGAATGTTACAAAATCTATTGTAAAAGAACTGGGACAGACGGAAGATTTGGGTGAAACTTTCTTTGTTATTTCAAATCAAGTCCCAGATCAATACTTATATGAGAGAAGAGATGCGGTTATTCGTACAGAGGGTGATAAACAAGTAATCTTATCATGTTATTTAAAGGAGAATAATTGATGAGTGATATAAAGAGAGAACGATTCGTAAAAACATTAACATCATCTTATAAACAGGATGATTATGTTCTGTTTCTAAAAGAATTGCTCGTGAATATCCAGGTAGTGGCACCTAATAGGGATGTCAAGCCATGGAACACTTTTTCAGCCGCGATAGATCATTATAATCACATAGGCAATTATATCGGGGAAGATAACAAGAAGGTGGCCCTTTTTTCAGTATGCCTCAAAAATGATAAGAATATTGAAAATGCGCGTAGTATGCAGAGGGGTTATGTCAAATCCCTTTTGGAAAACAGTGATTGTGCAGGTGCACTAGTATCATTTTTTACTGAGGAAGAACCTGAAAAGTGGAGATTATCTCTTGTGAGAATGGATTATGAATTCTCAAAAGGAAAGATCAGTACAACGTTAACTCCGGCAAAGAGATATTCATACCTGGTGGGCGAGAAGGAACCCTGTCATACCGCTCAAGAGCGTTTATATCCCATTTTTATGAATGATAACAGAAATCCTAGTTTGGATGAACTGGAAGATGCATTCAGTGTTGAAGCTGTTACAAAGGATTTCTTTGATAAATATCGCGAAAAGTATCTCGATTTAAAGGAGAGCTTAGATAACAATCCTCAGTTTGTGGCAGAAGCAGAATCTAGAGGTTTTGATAGCGAGCAATTTGCAAAGAAACTGATGGGGCAAATAGTTTTCCTTTATTTTATTCAGAAAAAGGGATGGCTAGGAGTGAATGCATTTCCGGTTATTCTTTCGGAGAGACAGTACAAGGATGCTTTTTATCGCCCCGGCCAGAAATCCAAAGAGTTAATGCCAAAGGTATACAAACAAATGCCTAATGGGAGTTTCAAGAGAGATAGGGAAGCATTGCTCGCATTGTCAGATGAGGATGAGACGATTCTTTCGACCCTTGTTAAAGGAGAAGCTTGGGGAGACGGTCCCAAAGACTTTATGAGACAGATTTTCAAAGGCGCGAGTGAATCGGGCAGTAATTTTTTTGATGATTATTTGGAACCGCTATTCTATACAGGATTAAATCAAAACAGAGGCGAAAATGCTTTCTTTCCACCACTTCATCGCCGCGTTCCTTTTTTGAATGGTGGATTGTTTGAGGAAATGGAAGGCTATGATTGGAGAAATAATGACTTCAGTATTCCAAATGAGATTTTTTCCAATGAAGCCACTAAAGGAAGAGAGGCTGATGGAATTCTAGATGTATTTGATCGTTATAATTTTACTATGGCCGAGGATGAACCTATGGAGCGCGAGGTGGCTATTGATCCGGAAATGTTGGGTAAAGTATTTGAAAATTTGTTAGATGTTAAAGACAGAAAATCAAAGGGAGCATTCTATACTCCGAGAGAAATAGTCCATTACATGTGTCAAGAGACTGTAATTAATTACCTTTCTGAAAAAACTGGGATAGCGAATGAAGATGTTAGAAAATTTGTGATTTTGGGTGAATATTTCAGAGATGATGACACCAAAAAGACATTGGCTATTGATAATGAAACTGGAGAATTATTGAAGGATGATGAACTTTATAAACGTAAACATCATTATGAATTTGATAAAAACAAGGAATTAGAGATTCCTCGTAGCATTTTGAGTTATAAAGAGGGTGTTAATCGTTTACAAGAATTAGATGATCTATTAGCTAATGTCAAAATTGTCGATCTAGCTGTAGGTTCAGGCGCATTTCCATTAGGAATGTTAAACGAAATAGTAAAAGCAAGAGATACTATTACATCTTATATGACAATTGAAATGAACGGTTATCAGAGATTGAGTTACAGATCCGCAAGAAACGCATACAGGCTTAAGCGAGATACAATTAAGAACTCTATTTTTGCTTGTGATATAGAAGCAAGTGCTACTGATATAACAAAACTTAGGCTTTGGCTATCACTTGTTATTGATAACCAGATTATGAAGGAAACAAATGATGAATTTGGGTATTCTACAAAGCCTAGAGAACTTCCCAATCTTGATTGTAATATCATCTGTGGTAATAGTCTGATGGAAGAATTCCATGGTTTTCATTTGATAACAGAAAATGAGGTGATTAATAATCAGTCCGTTGATCGACAATTTACAACATATGATAAATCACTTGGGATAATGATTAATGAACTAATTGAATTACAGTCAAGGTTATATGATGAAAAGGATCATATTGTAAAGGAATCAATAAAGAGTCAGATACAAGAAATTTATAACAAATTCGTTTTAGAGCAGATCAACTCGAATAATGATACAGTTGATGCATATTATCAGGCAATACAATCGGCATCTAAACCTTTTGTACTTTGGCAAATATATTTTCCGAAGGTTTTTAGGGACAACGGAGGATTTGATATTGTTATAGGAAATCCACCGTATATCGGAGAGAGTGGTCATAAAGAGATATTTAGGCCAATTTCCAAAACGCAATTTGGGAAAAAGTATTATCAAGGAAAAATGGATTATTTTTATTTCTTCTTCAATAAAGGAATTGATTTATTGAAGGATGGGGGTGAATTAGCACTTATTACTACAAATTATTTCCCAACGGCATCAGGTGCAAAGCGTTTAAGAAATGATTTTAAGGAAAGAACATATATTAGGAAGTTCATAAATTTCAACGAAGTAAAGGTATTTGAGTCAGCTCTCGGTCAGCACAACATGATTACTATCCTTACAAAGAAGAAAACGCATGATGAAAGATCACTCAAGTGTGTTTCTGTTTTGTGCTCTGGAAGTTATGTGGCTACATCCAATCAGCTCAACCGTATTTTGTCAGGTGAAGAGGAGAACACAAGTATATCTATTGCAGATCAGAATAATTTGTACGATGGCGAAGAATCATATATAAGATTTGGAGGAGTTAACTCAGAATCTAGTGGAACTATTGAAGCAGTTCTTACAAAAATGAGCACCATAGGTAAACCTATGGGAGATTATGCGGAAGTAAATCAGGGTGTACTTACAGGGTGCGATACGTTGACAAATAGGCATCTTGAGAAACTACCTCCAGAAACGGAGTGTGTGAAAAATGATGGCATCTTTGTGCTGGATTTTGAAGTGCCAAGAGATGTTGCCGAATATGAGACTTTTAATTCAGGAAAGGATTTATTGTAAGATTTTTATAAGAATTCAGATATTTCAAGATACTATTCATCTGATAAACCAACTAAAAAGCTAATCTATTATACTGGTCAGCTTGATGAACAGAAGTATCCAGATGTTTATGAACATATGATGAAGTTTAAACCTATTTTAGAAGAGAGACTCGTGACATACAACGAGCGTTATCATTGGACGGCTATTCATAGGCCAAGAAATGGAAAGGTATTTGAGAATAATGTGCCTAAGATAGTAGTCCCTTATCGCACAAAGACAAATTCATTTGCATACAATGAGATTGAATGGTTTTGTCGATCGGATTGCTATGTTATTACAAGTAAAAACAAAGGCCTTAAGCTTAAGGCACTTCTTGCGATGCTAAATTCTGATACTTATTTTTGCTGGCTTTATCATAGAGGAAAGCGCAAAGGGGAGGTTCTTGAACTATTTCAAAAACCTTTGACAGAAATACCAATAGTGGTTCCGGATGATGCTATTCAGGAAAGACTGGAAGTCTTGGCTG
>JAEEGL014254545.1_pt1 | contig 13349 bp, 14 predicted proteins | sample 9134231 | NCBI WGS metagenome assembly JAEEGL01 (sample SAMN16246548, study PRJNA631951) | gut metagenome | biome: gut microbiome; feature: rumen; material: fiber-attached | host: Bos | place: Iran: Karaj | collected 2018-10 | reverse complement strand
TCTATATCTATTCCTAGATCTTCTACTGGCGCTTCTTCTTCTACCGGTATGTCTATATCTATTCCTAGATCCTCTACTGGCGCTTCTTCTAATGGAACATTAATATCTATATCCTCAACCACAGGCTCCTCAATAGTTGTTTCTTCAATATTAGGCTCTGGCGCTGCAGGTTGTTCATATACTGGTGGTACGGCCATTTGCATTGGCTGCGCCTGCATTACAGGAATTCCACTTTGAATTCTTCCTTCTATATTTGAAATCTGTGATGTTAATGCAGAAATCTTTTGCTGAATATCAAAATTTGTTTCTTTCAGCATTGATTGCTGCTTTTCAATAATTATGTTGTTATTGTTCTCGATTTTTTCTTTTATTGCTAGAAGCTGATTAATCAATTCATCATTTGAATTCATTAACGCATCTGTATTTTCTTTGCTCCTCGAAATAGTTACTTTAGCAACAGCTTTTTGGGCATTAATAATATCTTCTGCCGGTAATGAACTATTCTCCTCTATTACTCGAAGCCTTTGCTCCATTTCATCAAAGCTTTTTTTTATGACGAGATATGACGCTTTTTGAGCATTATATATTTCTTCATACTTCTGCTCTTCCATATCTTTAGATTTTAACGCAATATCAAGTATTGCACTAATCAAAAAGAATAGTGCTACTATCATCAAAAGTATTCCAACAGCCATTGCCATAAAATTGCTTTTATAATTTATCATGATGTAAAACTCCATGATAATTAACACAGCAAGTGCAATGCTAGCTAAAATAATTTGAATTTTATCTTTGGCAATTTCTCTTTGAATTCTCTTAGCGTTCTCGTCCATTTCGCCCCCTAGTTTTCATCTTTTTTATCAAATAGATGTACCATATCTAACGCAAATGAAATAGGATACAGTTGTACCATAACTGAATCTATTAGATTACCAATTTTAAGATTAAATGTTATTTTTACAAAATCTATCTCTGGAGATTCAAAAAGCTTTTCAAATATTTTTACACTCTCTACATCAATGTTGTCTGTTTTTGGTGGAGATATATCAACCATCCTATTTAGTAACTGTGACATAGATGATGCAGCACTTCCCATCATCTGATTCATTGCTTCTGATACTGCTGAAAGCTGCAACTCCCCAATATCTCCAACAGTGTTCGATCCATCACCGCCCATCATTAGGTCAGCGATAACCTTTACATCATTTTCTTTTAAAATTAATACGTTACTACCCGATAAACCTTTTACATAATTTATATGAACAAGTACACAAACATTGTGATAATCATCAAGAGCTTCACTTTTTCTTATTAACTCAATTTTTGGCGTTGTAATATCTACCTTTAAATTGTTTAATAATGCACTCAATGATGTTGCTGATGATCCCATGCTAATATTAGCAATTTCACCTAATGTATCTTGCTGTTCTCTAGTTAAATCTAAACCTGCCATGTAATACCTTCCTCCTAATTATTATTTTCCCCCTTTTCGATTATAAACCCCTAATTCTTAATTTTGATTATAACCTATTTGTAATTATTAGACTACTTTTCATAATATAGTATTTTAACTTATTATTGCGAAAATTATGTGGTTTTATTATTATTTTTTATCTATTTTTCAATATAAAAAAGCACGAATCATCTATTAGATAATTCGCGCCATTTTATGATTAGTTATTTAAATAAAAGCTGCGACTATTGGTATCGTAATTATCGATAGCAAAGTTGTAATGATTGTTGCTCTACTACATAAGCTTTCATCGCCACCATACTCCTTTATTAACATTGTAACAATGCTTCCAACAGGCATAGCAAACATTAAAATAAATACTCCATAAATTGTTTGATCACTTTCTATTATTTTAAAGGCCATGCACATTACTATAGGAATTATTAATAATGTCACAAAAGCAAAAATATATAGTCTGAAGCCTTTAAATACTTCCTTTAGTGGCAATCTTGCAATCGAAACTCCAATTACCATCATAGATAATGGAATAGTTGCGTTGCCTACATAATCAAAGAATGTAATTATTGAATCATTAAAATGTATTTCTGAAAAATAAAGTACTATAGCCAACACTGAGCAAATTGTCCCTATATTAAGTAATCCTGCAAATCCACTTTTTCTTTCTTCCTTAGGAATATTTCTTTGAGCAATTACCATTCCCAAAGTATACAGTATTAAATTATAAGCGAGCATATAGAAAGTTATATAAATTATGCTTTCCTCACCGTATATACTTGATACAACAGGTATACCCATGAATCCAACATTTGAGAATATTGTCATAAGCATAAACATATTTTTCTGTCCATCATCTTTTCCAAGAAACTTAGATAGCGGAAAACTGATTACAATATTAACTGCAAAATATATTAGTACAAACATGAGATTTTCTTTAACTAATCCCATGTCAGCCCCTCCAGCTTCTGTTGCTGCAAGTGCACCATTTATTACAAGGGCTGGATTAAAAATATTTACGACTATTTCTGAAAGTTTTTTATAACTATTATCTTCAAGCCATTGCATTTTGTAGCTTAGATAACCTAAGCCCATCATTGCCAATAGCATTAACATCCTTTGAAAAATAACTAATACTTCCATTTTTTCGCCTTCCTTTTGTATATAAAAAAATGGGCAAAATAAATATCTATTTTGCCCACAATATAATGTTCGAGATGGGATTCGAACCCACGACCTTCCGCTTAGGAGGCGGACGCTCTATCCAGCTGAGCTACTCAAACAAATTTTCGCAACTATTAGATTTTAATCCAGTAGTTGCGAAAAATCAAGGTCACATTAATTATTAATCAAACTCAACTGTTCCTTGTAACCAAATTGTTCCTTTAAAGCGTCTACCAACTGTTGGTTCTCCAAACAGATCCTTTTTATTAATGCATACTTCTAAAACTACATCATTACTATCAACTATTAAAAGAAATAACTCCTCCATCGTAAGATGATTTACGACTGATTTTACATCAAGGATTTCTCCTAATATGTCATACTTATCATTTTCAATCCCATAAGGCATAAAATAACTAGTTACAACACTTAGTATATCTTCTCGTGTTACTCTCCTTGATATACGTTGATATAAATCAATTTCGTCCATTGTAAGACTTTCAAGAGCTTCTTCATTCCCATCTCTTGCTTGTTCAACAAGATTAATCCTTTTTTGATTGTTCATCTTTTCCTTTATTCTACTTTTTTCATTATCATATAAAGGAAGGATTATCTTACCCTCTTTTGCTAGCGATGCAAGTCTTATATTTTTATTTCCACTCTTACCAGCCATTATATTATTACGTAAGAACTCGCCCATATTTTGAAGTTGAAAAATCAGATTTACGCCTAACCTAAGTTCATCGCACATAACAAAATAGTTTTCTTTATCTGTTTGTTTTATTATATCAACATCATTTTTTATAGATATTGATTCTCCAAAATATGTAGGATAATAATAATCTAAGATAAACTCATCATTTTCATTGTAAATTCCTCTAAGAACTAATCCTACGTTATCAGCAACCATATATCTAAGCTCCACAAATTGATTTCCTTCAAAATCAATTGCAGATTCCTGGTAATCTGGTCTCAGAGTTATCTCTTGTATAAGCTTATCTAAGTCGTCTTTATTTAATTTACTAAAACCAATTGCCGGTAAATATTGATGCATCTAAAATGTTCCACCTATTTATTTAATGCCTGTTCTAATGCTTGCTCTTCTTCTTCTGCTAATTGAATTATAGAATTGCCATCTATAATCTCCTTAACATAAGTATAGCATCCTTCTCTTGAATGCATAGCATTAATTACAAAGCCATTATTCTTTTCATTTAATAAGCAAAGAGAAAAACTAAGTTTACCACCCATTTCATTAAATGCATCGTATTTTACTAATCCTATCTTTTGAAAACAATCCTTCATATTTTTAAAGATTGAATCAATATTTCTTTCATTACTTGCATTTGCTTCAATTAGTTCATCAACTTGCTCTAATCTATATACAAGTGTATCTTCTAATGATTTTGCGTCATTACCTTGCATAAAGATTTTATATCTCTTTTTTAACTTTGCCATTTGTACGATGAATACAATTAAAAGTATCATCATAATCAGAACTAGTGCTGTAAGTCCAATCACAATGTAATCTGTACTAATTCCTATATATTGCTCTATCATTATTATCTCCTACAAACATTTGTTCTATTTTATATTTTCAAGTAATTCAACTATTCTGTTTAGCTCGTCCTGAGAATAATACTCAATTTCTAACTTTCCACTCTTGTTATCTTTTGCATTTATATATACTTTTGTTCCAAGAACACTTTTAAGTTTTTCCTGAGTATCCTGATATATTGCTGTTAGTTGCGGATCAAGACCAGATGTTTTTTCTTTCTTATCTGATTGTTTATCACTAAGAAGCTTCTTCACTTCTCTCTCAACATCTCTTACAGACATTCTTTCATCAAACGCTTTTTCAGCAAACTCATATTGCTTATCTGGATCTGCTATTGCAAGCATAGCTCTTGCATGACCTGTTGTAAGCTTATCATCAACAATCATATCTTGAACTCGCTTATCAAGCTTTAAAAGTCTAAGTGCATTAGTAATTGTTGTTCTGCTTTTTGAAACTCTCTCAGCTACTTCATCTTGCTTTAACTTAAATTCATCGATTAGTCTTGCAAATGCCATTGCTTCTTCGATTGGATTTAATTGTTCACGCTGAATATTATCAATAAGAGAAATCTCAACGAACTCTTGCTCGCTAAGATTTTTAATAATTACAGGTACCTTTTTAAATCCTGCAAGTCTTGCTGCCCTCCATCGACGCTCTCCACCAATAATTTCATAATATGAACCTCTGTCTTGAACTATCAATGGATTAATGATTCCATGGATTTTTATATTATCAGCTAAACCTTGTAATGCATCTTCATCAAAGTTCTTTCTTGGCTGAAGTTTATTTGGCTCAATTTTATTAATATCTACTTCAACTGGTGTTCCATGTTCTTCTGGATTAGCTAGAACTACACCTTCATTTTTATTTACAATAAGGGAATCAAGTCCCTTACCTAATCCTCCCTTTTTTCCTGCCATTACTATATATCCTTTCGTCCGATTATTTCTTTTGCAAGATTACGATATGATTCTGCTCCTGTAGATTTAGAATCATATAGATTAATTGGAAGTCCATGAGATGGTGCTTCTGCAAGTCTTACATTTCTTGGAATAATAGTCTGATATACTGTAGCATTAAGATTATTTTTTACAGTATCTACTACATCGGAAGAAAGATTTGTTCTAGCATCATACATTGTAAATACAACGCCATCTATTTTTAGCTTTGGATTAAGTCTTTGTTGAACAAGGTCAATAGTGTGAATTAACTGACTGATACCTTCTAGAGCATAGTACTCGCACTGAATTGGAACAAGAACAGAATCAGCTGTTGTCATTGCATTGATTGTTAGCATGTTTAATGAAGGAGGGCAATCAATAATTACGTAATCAAAATCATCCTTTACATAATCTACTGCATTACGAAGAATATACTCTTTTTCATTAATTCCTAATAATTCAATCTCTGCTCCAGCTAAATCTACATTTGATGGAATGACTGTTAGGTTGGGAATATTTTCAACCTTATACATGCATTCTTTTATACTACATTGATCAAGAACTAAATCATAGACTGTGTTTTCACATTCATCCTTATCTAAACCGAGTCCACTTGTGGCATTTCCCTGTGGATCAGTATCGATAACTAGAACTTTCTTACCTGCTTCAGCCAAGCAAGCTGATAGATTAATACTTGTTGTTGTTTTACCAACGCCACCCTTTTGGTTGGCAATAGCTATTACTCTCTTCATTATTGTCTCCCTCTTATTTTTCTTCTTAACTCTTTGAATTATATCATTCTAAAAATCTCAATTCTACCAAGAAATTATGTGCGATATTAATAATCAATGACATAATATAACTATATATAGTTATTAATATTCTAATAATAAATGTTTCACGTGAAACATTTATTTCTATTAAAAGCAACATATAGGAGTTGAATCAAAAATCAAAATACTATATTTTGTGATTTTAAGTCATAAATATAGAAAATGTTTCACGTGAAACATTTTCTATATTTAGTTTAGTTATGTTTCATATAGTACTAATAATTTTTTCCAATTCAATTTGTGCCCTATAAGGATCTAATAAAATCAAACTTTTTATATTAGATAATTGAGCTATCAAATCACTACGACAAACATTATTATTAGTCTGATTTTCGCTTAATTTATTATCATCTTGCTTCAGTGCATTATTTGATGATGGCTTATTAATTACAGCAGTATTAGTCAATAAAGCATTCACTTCTACTAATCTGGCATCATAAAACTTCATAAAAGAACTTTTTTTGTCCATTTCATTATTCAGTTCTTCAAGATTTTGTCGTATTTCAGCAGCTTTCTGATTATTTTTTGAATTAATATCTCTAGGAGTAAATTCCTTAAAGTAAGATTCATTAGACTGTTCAAGAAGATTAAGGAACTTAGTCTCCTCTTTTATCTTTGTTTCTAATAAATCCATATCTTCTTTAAGTTGGATCTTATCAGAAATTAATTCTTCCTGATATTTTTTTAGGAAGTCATTGACCATATATAATCCCCCATTATAAAGTTTCATGTGAAACAATTTATTTAAGTGGTTCCTTACTAGGAGTTCCAGCTTTTCTAGGATAAGCTTTAGGTGTATTCTTTTCTTTATTAATAATAATAAACGAACGACTGATATCAGTATCTGGTAATGTAAACAAAACTGGTGTATTCATTAATCCACCAAGTTTCTTAATAGCTGAACCTGATGCAGCAATCTCATCATTAATATCACCAGATTTAAAACTAATAAAATATCCATTAAGTTTAACAAGTGGTAAACAGTACTCTGATAAGGTAGATATATTTGCCACTGCTCTACTAACTACTAAATCAAAGTGCTCTCTATATAATTTATTTCTACCAGCCTCTTCTGCCCTGGCATGAATAAGAGTTACATTCTTAAGGCCTAAAGCATCAACGACTTCCTGTAAAAACTTAATACGTTTATTCAAAGAATCAATAAGTGTAAACTGTAAATTAGGATAAGCAATAGCCATAGGAATTCCTGGAAAACCTGCACCAGTTCCTAAATCACAAACAGATTCTACATCAGCAGGAAGTACAGAACAGATAGATAAACTATCTGCAAAATGCTTAACTATTACTTCATCAAATTCCGTAATAGCTGTAAGGTTCATAACCTTATTTTTTTCAATCAACATTTCATAGAATATATCAAGTTGTTTAATCTGATTATCATTTAAACTAAAATTCCAATCAGCTAATGTATCAATTAAATATGAATAATCTCTACTCATAAAACTCCTATTAAAAATTTTTCTATTGTCTTAAGGGTATTTCTATATACCCTTAAAACTAACTCTTAAAAGTTTCTAAATAAACTAAAAGTACAGAAATATCAGCCGGACTAACACCAGATATTCTAGAAGCTTGCCCAATGTTAGCAGGACGTAATTTAGTAAGCTTTTGACGAGCTTCAATACGTAAACTAGAAACACCCTCATAATTTAGATTTTGTGGTATAATTTTAGACTCTAGTTTTTTGAACTGCTTAACCTGTTTTTCCTGTCTTAATAGATAACCTTCGTACTTAATATATATATTAACTTCTTCTCTAACCTCGTCAGAAAGCTCTGGTCTCTCAGGATCAATTGGAGCTAGCTTGTCATAATCAAGCTCTGGTCGTCTAATTAAATCAACTAGCTTGATGCCATTTGAAAGAGGAATACTTCCATATGATTCAAGAAGCTCTTGAACTTCTTTTCTAGCACCAATATTAATTTCTTTAATACGAGAAACCTCTTCTTCTATTAAACGCTCCTTTTCGACAACATGATCATAGCGTTCTTTTGATAAAAGACCAACCTCGTAACCAATTTTAGAGAGGCGTAAATCTGCATTATCCTGCCTAAGTAAAAGTCTATACTCTGCTCTTGATGTCATCATACGATATGGCTCTTTTGTTTCCTTAGTAACTAAGTCATCAATAAGAACACCAATATATGAATTACTTCTATCAAGAATCATTGGCTCTTTACCAAGTAATTTAAGAGCAGCATTAATACCAGCAACTAATCCTTGGGCTGCTGCTTCTTCGTATCCACTACTTCCATTAAACTGACCAGCAGCAAAAAGACCGTCAATATCTTTGAACTCAAGAGAAGCTTTTAGTTGAGTCGCATTTATACAATCATATTCAATAGCATATGCATTACGAACGAACTTACAGTTTTCAAGACCAGGAACGGTTCTATACATTGCGTACTGAACATCTTCTGGCATTGAAGAACTCATACCACCAATATACATTTCATTTGTATTAAGTCCTTCTGGCTCAACAAATAATTGATGTCTACTCTTATCTGCAAATCTCACAACCTTATCTTCTATACTAGGACAATATCTTGGACCAGTACCTTCGATTACACCAGAATACATTGGTGATCTATCAAGATTAGCTCTAATAATTTCATGAGTCTTTTCATTTGTATAAGTAAGATAACAAGGAACCTGTTCAATTTGAACTGATTCTCTAGGAGTACTAAATGAAAATGGAATTACTGGATCATCACCATATTGTGGTTCCATCTTAGAATAATCGATAGAACGACTATCAATTCTAGCCGGAGTACCAGTTTTAAAGCGGTTCATTTCAACATTATTAGCGAGTAATGAATCAGTAAGATGATTTGCAGCCTTTAAACCATTAGGACCACAATGTTCTATCACATCACCATATAAACATCTAGCTCTAAGATAAGTACCAGTACAAATTACTACTGCTTTACAATGATAAATAGCACCAGATAAAGTCTTAACACCACAAACTTTATTATCTTCAATTATTAACTCTGCAACCTCAGCCTGTCTTAATGTAAGATTATCAGTGTTCTGCATTACTTTTCGCATTCTCATAGAATAAGCAGCTTTATCAGCCTGCGCTCTAAGTGAGTGAACAGCAGGACCTTTAGATGAATTAAGCATCTTTGATTGGATAAATGTATGATCAATATTGATTCCCATCTCTCCACCAAGTGCATCGAGTTCTCTAACTAAATGACCTTTTGAACTACCACCAACATTTGGATTACATGGCATAAGTGCAACAGAATCCATGCTTACAGTAAAACAAATTGTATTAAGTCCCATGCGGGAAGATGCAAGAGCAGCTTCACAACCAGCATGACCAGCACCTATGACAACAACATCATAGGATTCTTCAACATGACTCATTTTATAACTCCTTAAAAATTCATAGAATTAAATCGTCGCAAATAAATTTGCTCCTGATGTTAAAAAATAGGGAAAGCTTAGTTTTTAACATCATTTTCCCATACAAAACTCACTAAATATCTTATTAGCCAAATCGTCTTCTATTGTTTCTCCGGTGATTTCACCTAAATAGTTATAAGCATCCATTAAATCAATTGAGAAAAAATCTTCTGGCATCATATTATCAATAGAATTCAAAACATTTGTAAGACTTGCCTTTGCATTTGACAAACAACTAGCCTGTCTTGAATTAGTAATGTACAATGTATCGTCAGTTTTAATCTGTCCTGAGAAAAACATATCAGTAATAGTAGACTCAAGAGTTTTTAGTCCATCTAAACTAACAGATGAAAAAGAAATAACAGGTTTATCGTATTTTTTACATATATCTTCCTCGTTAATTTGAGAGACGAGGTCAGATTTATTCAATAAAATAATTACTTTTTTATCATGAATCTTGTTCATAATAAACTCATCATCATCATCTAAAGGTCTAGATGAATCAATAACAAATAAAATTAAATCTGCATAATCAATAGAATCCAGTGCCTTATCTACACCAATCTTTTCAACTATATCATTTGTTTCTCTAATACCAGCTGTATCTATAATATTTAGAGAAACACCATTAATAGTAATCTGTTCTTCTAAAGTATCACGAGTTGTTCCAGGAATATCTGTAACAATAGCTCGCTCTCTTCTTGATAAAGTATTTAAAAGAGAAGATTTACCAGCATTAGGTTTGCCTAAAATTAATGTATTAATACCTTCTTTAAGAATATGACCTGAATTAAATGAATCTAATAAATCATTTACTGAAGAAAGCATTTCATTAACTTTTAAAGATAATTCTTCAGTATATCCTGATAAATCATAATGTTCAGGATCATCAAGGGCAGATTCAATATAAGCAGTCTCATATAAAATCTTATCACGAAGATCAACAATTATTTTATTTAAAGAACCAGAAAGCTGCTTAATTGAATTTTTCATAGCAAGCTCAGAATTTGAAGAAATCAAATCCATAATAGATTCAGCTTCTGATAAATCAATTCTTCCATTTAAAAAAGCCCTCTTAGTAAATTCACCTGGTTCTGCTATTCTAGCCCCAGCTGAAATTAAAAGTGAAAGAATTTTTTTTAAAATTAGAATACCACCATGACAATCAATTTCAATAGTATCTTCAGTAGTATATGATCGTGGTCCTTTCATTATCATAATAAGAACTTCATCGACTAATTCATCATTATCATAAATATGACCATATTGAATAGTGTGAGAATCACAATCAATTAATTTATTTTTTCCACGAAAAATAGAATCCACTAAAGAAATGGATTCTTCACCGCTAACTCTGATAATTCCTATACCAGAACTATTCATAGCAGTTGCTATTGCGCAAATGGTATCTGAAATATACATAAATTCCTCCAAACTATTTGCTTTATAAAAAACACATATAATATATATTTCTTATAAAACAAATAATTAGGGTTAGTCAATACAAAGACTAACCCTAAAAGACTAATCATTATTTTTTAAGAGTAATAACAACGTAGCGATAAGGCTCTTCACCCTCAGAATGAGTTGTAACATTATTATCATTCTGAAGAGCAGAATGAATAATACGTCTCTCATAAGGATTCATAGCTTCAAGTGTAACAGCCTTCTTTGTTCTCTTAACCTTGTTAGCCATATTCTTAGCTAGATTTTCAAGAGTCTCTTTTCTACGACGTCTATAATCTTCAGTATCAATCTTTACTCTTGTATAATTTTCAGAAGAACGATTAACAGCTAAATTAGTAAGATATTGTAATGAATCAAGTGTCTGACCACGCTTACCAATTAAAACTCCCATTTCAGGACCAGCTAAATCAATATTAAGAGTCTTATCTTCTTCATCAAGCTTCATAGAAATATTAACTTCTAACTGCATAGCTTCAAAAACGCCATCAAGAAATTCTTTTGCAATATCTTTAGGATCTTCATTAGAAGAAATAACAACTTTAATTAATGCATCCTTAGAACCTATGCCAAGGAAACCGTTGCTTCCTTCTTCGATAACTTCGTATTTAATTTGATCAGATGTAACACCAAGTTTAACTGTAGCATTAGTAAGAGCATCATCTACAGTTTTACCTGAAAACTCCATATATTCCATTACTAATTATCCCCCTTATTTATTATTCATTTCGTTAAATTCTTTTACAAGATTTGCTTTTGATGCAAGAGAACCTGAAGAAGCATTTGCTCTTAATTCATCAGCCTTTTTAAGAACATCATTCTCGTCATTAACAAGATTTGCTTTTTCAGTCATAGTCTTTTTTGTATTCATACGAGCTGCATCATAAATCTGAGCCTGACGAATACCACGTTTTTCAGCCTTCTTAGCAGCTTTTTCTTTATTTGCTTCGATAATGCTCTCAAGATCAATTTTTTCAAAGTGTTTATTTAAGAAATACTGCTGAATAGTACGAATAACAGCACCTGCAATCCAGTATAAACCGAGACCAACTGGAACAGTAAAAGCAATGAATAATGACATCAAAGGCATCATAAGATTCATTGTCTTCATCTGAGCAGCCATTTGATCAGACTGACCAGCAGTATTGTTATTTACCTGACTTATCTTTATATTAATCATCTGAGAAATATAAGAAATAACAGGTATAAGTAACGCACATATAATTAAAGCAAAATTCTTATTATCTGACCAAGCTGTCTTAATAAGATTAAGAGGAGTATCAGAGATATTAAGAATAAATAAGTAATTAATATGTGCTAATTTCGAAGTAACATCATTAATAGAATCAGTTAGACTAGGAAAATTAGAAATTATCTCATTCCAACCAGCATCAGGAAGTTTATATAAAACATCAATAATATAATTTTTTAATGTATCTCCTGTAGCTGTAGCATCAAATGAAACACTCTTTACATAAGTATCATGAATTGTCTGGATTGTATCAGCAGCACCATCAGTAGCAACAATACCATCAACTAAACCAGAAAAAACATTTTTTACAGATGTAATATAACCAGGAACATTATAAAAAACTCGATATAATGCAAAAAGAATAGGCATCTGAATAAGCATATATCCACAACTACCTGTCATAGAAATACCATACTTATCATATAATGCTTGAGTCTCATTTTGCTGAGCCTGCATGGAAGCCTGGTCTTTTTTACCTTTGTACTTATCTTGAATTGCTTTCATTTCAGGTTGCATCTTACGAGTAAGAACAGCAAACTTTTGCTGCTTATATGTAAGAGGCATCATCAAAAGATAAATAACAAAAGTAAAAACAATAATAGTTAAAGCTATATTTTCGATTCCAATAGAAGAAAGGAAAATATAAATCTTGTCCATAATCCATCCAAGAACCTTTGCAATAGGTCCAAGAATAGAACCGTTATACGCGGTTAAATAAAGTTCGCTCAATGTAAAACCTCCAGTTATTAAGGAACCGGATCATAACCACCATGTGAAAAAGGGTTACAACGAACAAGTCTCCATAACGTAAGAACACCGCCCTTTACTGCACCATGCTTAGAAATAGCTTGCAAACCGTAAGCAGAACATGTAGGACAATAAGGACACTTTGTGCTCTTCATTGGAGATAAATATTTTTGATATAATTTAATTAAAAATATAAATAACTTCTTCAACATAATAGAAACGATGATTCCAATTATTTACGAGTTACCTTGTGAAGATTTGCAAGATGAAGCAGAGATTTTTGAATCTCCTCAAAATTTGCTGAAGCCGCAGCTTCTCTTACAACGACTACAATGTCTAAACCACTATTAAACATCTCTTCATTTAGTCTATAACTTTCTTTTATCAGTCTCGTCAAATGATGTCTAACTACTGAATTTCCAACCTTTTTACTAACAGAAATTCCAATTCGATTTCGATCTGTATTATTATGGTAAATATACATAAC
>JAEEGL013829506.1_pt1 | contig 13349 bp, 8 predicted proteins | sample 9134231 | NCBI WGS metagenome assembly JAEEGL01 (sample SAMN16246548, study PRJNA631951) | gut metagenome | biome: gut microbiome; feature: rumen; material: fiber-attached | host: Bos | place: Iran: Karaj | collected 2018-10 | reverse complement strand
GTAAGAACATCGTCGTTCAGGGCGGTACATTCCTTAACGATGCAATCTTAAGATGCTTTGAGCTTGTATCCGGAAGAGATGTAATCAGACCTAACGTTGCAGGACTTATGGGTGCTTTCGGTGCGGCTCTTATCGCACAAAGAAGATGCAAGGAAGGCTCCAGATCTGCAGTGCTCGGCAGAGATGAACTCGATTCATTCACAATGGATACCGAGAATACACAGTGCCAGGGCTGTACGAATCACTGCCGTCTTACTGTTGCAACATTCTCTAACGGCACAAAGTTCGTATCAGGCAACCGCTGCGAGAGAGGTGAGGATCTTGCTCTGGACAGAGAGCCTGCCAATGCAAAAGAGAAACTCCCGAATCTTTTCGATTACAAATATTCAAGAACATTCAGCTACTATAAGCCGTTAAAGCTTGAGGATGCTCTGCGCGGCGAGATTGGCATCCCCAGGGTTTTAAACCAGTATGAAAACTATCCTTTCTGGTTTACGGTTCTTACTAAGCTCGGATTCAGAGTTTTGGTATCCGCAAGATCTTCACACAAGATCTACGAAGGCGGTATGGAGACGATTCCTTCTGAGTCAGTCTGCTATCCGGCAAAGCTCGCTCACGGCCACATCGAGAATCTTATCGAGCGCGGAATCACAACTATTTTCTATCCTGATGTTCCTTACGAGAATATCGAAAACCAGAATTCCAACAACCACTATAACTGCCCGATCGTATGCTCTTATCCTGAAGTAATCCGCAACAATGTTGAGAATCTTTTGGAGAAGAACATCAGATATCTCAATCCTTTTATGCCTTTGGACAACCTTGATAACGTTGCACTTCATCTTACAGAGTGCTTCAACTATCTCGGTGTATCTGCTGAAGAGGCTAAGCAGGCTGTTCAGGCCGGTGCCGAAGAGTACTTCAAGTACAAGGAAGACATCAAGGCAAAGGGCAGGGAGATCCTCAAGGAAATGGAGGAGAAGGGCCTTAAGGGTATCGTTCTTGCAGGAAGACCTTATCACTGCGATCCCGAGATCAACCACGGTATCCCTCAGATGATCAATTCTCTGGGACTTGCAGTTCTTACAGAAGATGCAGTAGCTAAGCCGGGAGTACTTAAGCGTCCTATCAGAGTCATTGACCAGTGGATGTATCACACAAGACTTTATGAGGCAGCTGCTTTCGTAATCACAAGACCTGACCTTGAACTCGTTCAGCTTACGAGTTTCGGCTGCGGTCTTGATGCCGTTACATCAGATCAGGTTCAGGAGATCCTTGAATCTTCAGGCAAGCTTTATACTCTCCTTAAGATTGACGAGGTATCCAATCTCGGTGCTGCAAGGATCAGAATGAGATCACTCGTAGTTGCAATGAACGAGCGTCTTGAACTTGAAGCAAAGAACGGTGCTTCCGCTGTTGCTGCAAGTGATTCCGATGATGCTCCTTATACAGTTAAGAGAGTTGAGTTCACAAAGGAGCATAAGAAGAATCACACGATCCTTGCTCCTCAGATGGCGCCTATCCAGTTCGAGTTCGTTGAGTCCGTATTCCATAAGCACGGATATAAGCTCAAGCTCTTAAAGCAGGCTACACGTGAAGACATCGAGTGCGGTCTTAAGTATGTTAACAACGACGCATGCTTCCCGACACTTATCGTAGTCGGCCAGATGATCAATGCGATCTTAAAGGGCGACATCGATCCTGATAACACGACTCTTGCAATCACTCAGACGGGCGGCGGCTGCCGTGCGACAAACTATGTTGCTTTCTTGAGAAAGGCACTTAAAGAAGCAGGCTATCCGCAGATTCCTGTCATCACTATTTCTGCGCAGAGATTCGAGAAGAATGAGGGATTTGAATATACCGTTTCATTCCTGCTCGATGCTATTAAGGCATTGTGCGCCGGCGACATGGTATCCACACTCCTCTTGAGAGTAAGACCTTATGAGAAGGTACCGGGCTCTGCAAATGCTCTTTATTCATACATCAACAGGATCGGCAGAAAGCTGTTCAATCTTAACGAGGTCAATGATCATCTTACAGACAGATATGATGTCATGATGCCTAACAGCTACTTCTCAAGATCCCTCGAAGAGAAGAAGGAGATCAGAGATTGTCTTGCATCCATAGGTGTTGATCTTGATAATCCTCCGGTCATTAAGAAGTACAAGGAATTCGTTAAGTTTGCAGTTGCTAAGTTTGATGCTCTGCCGCTTGCCGATATCCCGAGAAAGCCCAGGGTAGGACTTGTAGGAGAGATCCTTGTTAAGTTTCAGCCTGACGCAAACAACAACGCGATCGACGTTATCGAAGCTGAAGGATGCGAAGCAGTTCTGCCCGGTGTATTGGACTTCTTCCTTTACTGTGCATATAACCCGCTCTGGCAGGCACAGAACCTCGGCAAGAGCAAGAAGACAGGTTATCTCATGAAGACTGCGATCAGATTCCTCGAGTCTTTGAGAAAGCCTATCAATAAAGAATTCGCTAAGACCAACGGTAAGTTCATGCTGACCGAAAGGATCCAGGAACTCGCCGAGAAGTCTTCAACCGTATTAAGCTGCGGTAACTCATGCGGTGAGGGCTGGTTCCTTACGGCTGAGATGATCGAGCTTATCCAGGACGGCGTTCCGAACATCATCTGCGCACAGCCTTTTGCATGTCTTCCTAACCATGTAACAGGTAAGGGTATGATCAAGGAACTCAGAAGACAGTATCCTACTTCGAACATCGTTCCCATCGACTATGATCCGGGTGCTTCTGAAGCTAACCAGCTCAACAGAATCAAGCTCATGATCAGCACAGCGCGTGCCGTCAGGGATCAGGAAATCGAAAATGAGAAGAAAGCTTCAGAGGAAAAGTAATGAGCACACTCCTTCTTGTCGACGGAAACTCGATAATCAACAGAGCTTACTACGCCGTAATCGGCAGAGCTCCCATGACTGCGCCTGACGGAACTCCGACAGGTGCCGTAAATGGATTCTTCAATTCCGTTCTTGGTGTCATGAAGGAATATAATCCTGATTACATGTGTGTTCTTTTCGACAGGAAAGAGCCCACATTCAGACATAAGATGAGTTCCGAATACAAGGCCAACCGCAAAGGCATGCCTGACGATCTTCACGCACAGATGCCAGTTGTTAAGAACCTTCTCGATCTGTATGGCATTAAGCGTATGGAACTCGCCGGCTACGAGGCAGACGACCTTATCGGTACATTGTCAAAGCAGGGTGAAGAGCAGGGCATGGATGTCTATATCTTCAGCGGCGACCACGACGATTTCCAGCTTATTTCCGACAAGGTATCTGTAATAATGCCCCAGTCCGGAAAAGGCAAGGAACCCAGAGTATTATTCGACAGAAAGATGTTTGAAGATACTTACGGAGTAAAGCCTGAAGTATTCGTCCAGGTAAAAGCTCTCATGGGTGATAACTCTGATAACATCAAGGGCGTCGAAAAGGTAGGAGAGAAGACTGCATTCAAGCTCATTGCAGACTACGGTTCATGCGACGGCGTTTATGAGAATGCAGATAAGCTTTCGCCCGCATTAAGCGCAAGGATCAAGGAATCACGTGAGCTCCTTGATCTTAACATCAAGCTCTGTACGATCGACAGGGAAAGCCCTGTTGAGTTCGGCGCTGCAGATACCGCTTATCCTTCAGTGACAAGAGATCTTTCCGCAATGTCAGGAGCACTAAACCGTCTTGCATTAAGATCGCTTCTTAAAAAGCTTGATCTCGAGAATGTTAAACCTTCAGGTTTTGAACCTGCCGCCGATGTTGATGAATTCGTCAGCGGTATTTCATCTGAAGTAACAGATACGCTGAAGAACGGTATTAAGATCGTATATGAAGCACCGGCTTCTTTTGATTTTGTATCTCTTGGCTTTGCTGTTGATTTCGTAGATATTCCTTCAGGCGTTAAGGTTGTTTTGCTTGACTGGTCTTCAAAGACCATTTATGTGATTGCGCCTGAGGCTTTCAATAAGTTGAGCAGCGGTAAGACTGTATTCCCGGTATCTTACAGCTATAAGGACAGATCCAAGTTCATGAAAGAGCCTTTGGCTTCCGTTAAGTCTGTCTTTGACTGCGAGATCGCAGGATATGTATTGAATATTCTTTCAGGAAAGCCCGATCTACAGAGACTTTATGAGAGCGTACTGCAGACGGCTTATCCCGTTGAAGACAAGAAGGGTCCCGTTAAGCAACTTTCACTCTTTGATGAGATAGTTGAAGACGACGGTTCTTCAAAGGTTGAAGAATGTGCTGATAAGCTTCTTGCTGTTATGGCAATTGCCAAGGTCATGTCCAGAGATATCGAAAAGGACAACGATCTTAAGAATCTTCTTTATGAGATCGAATTCCCTTTGGTCATTACTCTTGATAAGATCGAGCGCAACGGTATGCATGTTTCAGGAGAGAAGCTTTCCGAGCTTCACAGCGAATATACAAAGCGCCTTGAAGACATCAGCGCACGTGTATTTGATGAGTGCGGAACAGAGTTTAACATCTCTTCACCCAAGCAGCTTGCAGATGTTCTTTACGGTGAAAAGTATCTCAATCTCCCTTCGGGCAAAAAGGGGAAGAGCGGCGATTTCTCCACTGGCATCGAAGAGCTCAACAGATTAAGAAAGTATTCACCTGCTATCGATTACATCATTAAGTACCGTGAGCTTTCTAAATTGGATTCAACATATGCATTGGGTCTTGCACGTGCGATCAAGAGCGATTCAAGGATCCATACGACATTTACCCAGGCGATGACAAATACGGGAAGACTCTCATCAACAGAGCCTAATCTTCAGAACATTCCCGTCCGTACGGATGAGGGATCACGCCTACGTGAAGCGTTTACTGCCGAAGAAGGTAAGATCCTTGTAGATGCTGACTATTCGCAGATCGAGTTAAGACTTCTTGCTGCATTGAGCGGCGATGAAGTAATGTGTTCAGCATTCCTTGATGGAGAAGACATTCATAAGAGAACGGCTGCTAAGGTATACGGTGTGTCTGAGGATATGGTCACACACAAGATGCGTGCGACAGCAAAGACAGTTAATTTCAGTATCATTTACGGTATTTCCGATTATGGTCTTGCCCAGGATCTCGGCATAGGTTACAAGGAAGCTGCAGACCTCATCAAGGAATACGGCAATCAGTTCCCGGGCGTAACTGCTTATCTGGAATCGCTTAAGAAGTCAGGTGAGGAGAAAGGCTTTGCCGTAACCATGTACGGCAGAAAGCGTATCTTAAACGAGCTTAAGAGCCAGAACAGAAACATTAAGAACTTCGGATACAGAGCCGCAATGAATACGCCTATTCAGGGCACTGCAGCCGACATTATCAAGATTGCGATGAACCGCGTTAGCAAAGCTTTGGAGGAGAAACTTCCTTCAGCTAAACTCGTAATGCAGGTTCACGATGAACTTATTTGCGAATGCGATATAAACGATAAGGACCTTTGTGCATCAATACTCAAGAGTGAGATGGAATCTGCCGCTTCATTAAGCGTTCCGCTTCTTGCAGAGGTCGGATTCGGAAAGGATTGGCTGGAAGCTAAATAATGTTTGTATTAGGTATTACAGGTGGAATAGGAAGCGGCAAGAGTACGGTATCCGGACTTCTTGCAGAGAGAGGACTGCTTGTTCTTGATGCTGACGAGATCTCCAGATCAGTAACGGCAGCAGGCGGCAGGGCAATGCCTGAGATAGCTGCCACATTCGGAAACAAGGTCGTTACGAACAGCGGCGCTCTTAACAGACGCGCAATGTCTGATATCGCATTCAGCGATAAGAAGAAACTTGATGATCTGAGCACTATCATTCACAGACATGTTTTCGAGCAGATAGATGAGACTCTTGCGAAAGAAAAAGAGAAGGGATCCAAGTGCGTTGTTCTTGATGTGCCGATCCCGGTAAATAAATTCCGTGAGCTCTGCAATCAGATCTGGGTTGTTACCTGTGATAAGGATGTACGTCTTGCAAGACTTCAGAAGCGCGGAATGGATAAGGAAGAGGCTGAAAGAAGGATCGCTGTCCAGATGACAGATGATGAATACTGCGAGCTCGGCGATCATTCCATCGATAACTCATGGGATCTTGAAGATCTTAAGGATAAAGTTGAAGTTCTGATCCGTGAACAGCTTTACGAAAGAGGTATCAGGATATGAATATGGCTGCAGTCATTACAGCTTCTGTTTTCCTTTTGATATCTGTTGCGGCTCTGATCTATCTTTTTGCAGGCAAGAGTGAGTTTTGCTCCGGAAAGTTCAAGAACTATTACAGGGCTTGTTGCGGAGTTTATGTATCAGGCGCTTTACTCGTGTTTGTTTTCACGTTGATAATGAAGGGACTGCCGGTTGCGTTTGTTATCATCTCAGATCTTACGATCCTGGCGGTGTTTATCTTTACTGCAGCTCTTATTTATTTCATGTCCAAAAAACTTGTAGAGGCGGCAAATAACGCCGGATCCGCAAATGAAGAATCAGGCAAAGAAGATAAGCAGTAAAAAGCCGGGGATCTTTCTTAAGCTCCTTTTGGTCTTGGTCATTATCGGTTTCCTCGGCGTAGCCGCAATGGGGTTAATGAATCTTCATGTCTATAACAGTGCTTCTTCAGATGTTTATTCTTTAGAGGATTTCACTTCCGGTGCTGTATCATCTGATGCGCATTACGATGCGGTTATCGTGCTTGGCTGTGCTGTCTGGAAGAACGGTGAGGCGAGTCCGATGCTTGCTGACAGACTCCGTACTGCTGCTGCAGTATTTAAGACAGGCTGTGCTGATTATATTCTGGTAACCGGTGACAGCCAGGATCCTGATGACTATGACGAGACAGGATGCATGAAGGAATTCCTTATTGACGAAGGTATCGAAGCAGGCGATATCGTTTGTGATCCTCTGGGGCTGTCCACGTATGAATCAATGCTAAGAGCCGTAAAGTTGTTTAACATTAAGACTGCCGTTGTTGTTACGACAGGCTTCCATTGTGAGAGATCGGTTTACGACAGTCACGGATTCGGTATAGAATCAGTAGGTGTTGAAGCGATAAATTCCGGATATGTTATCAGACAGTATAATTACTACAGAGAGTTTATCGCACGCGGCAAGGATTTTGTTTTCATGCTTATAAAGCCGGGGTACTGATAATATGGGCCAGGGGATAATGGATTCTAAGAATACCAAGAGATTGCCTTCGTACATCGGCGGTGTGTTTGCTGTTATTACAGGCATATTCTTTATCATGTTCCCTGAGATCTCATCCGGTGTAATCGGTATTCTGTTCGGTGTCGTATTATTCGTTGCCGGTCTTTCTGAAGTTATCGGTTACATAATCTCGATAAAGCAGTTCAGGGAAGAGAATTACGGTAAGGCGGCCGGTGCCGAGATCGTGCTTGTATATTCTTTGGCCATAATGGTCATTGGTATTGTTTTCATTATCAAACGCGAGACTGTTCTGCAGTTTTTGGCAATGCTTATCGGTATTTTCTTTATTATCGACGGCATCGTTAAGCTCAGACAGGAGATTTTCCTGTTTAGAAAGAAAGACTTGTACAGCTTTGTGTTGCTCGGACTTGCTATTGCTCTTATCATCGCCGGGATCGCATTGCTCGTAAACCCGTTTGACGGAACCCGTAATATTATCGTGTTCTCCGGCGCTTGCTTCATAGTAAGCGGTACTGAATCGATATTCCTCTGCATGATCAAGCGCAGGGAAAATAAAACCCGCAAAGGCTGATCCTTTACGGGTTGATTATTTTTGCTTGTTTTCGAAAATGATCAGACGTTGAATCTGAATACTACGACGTCGCCGTCCTTCATTACGTATTCTTTTCCTTCGGATCTTACAAGTCCCTTTTCCTTTGCGGCATTATAAGTGCCGTTTGCGATGAGGTCGTCATAAGCTACGACTTCGGCTCTGATAAAGCCTCTTTCAAAGTCTGAGTGGATCTTACCTGCAGCCTGGGGAGCCTTTGTGCCTTTCTTAATAGTCCATGCACGTACTTCCTTGGGGCCGGCTGTAAGGAATGAGATAAGACCCAAAAGGGTGTAGGAAGCGTTGATCATCTGATCAAGACCTGCGCTCTCGATGCCAAGGTCTTCTAAGAACATCTCGCGGTCTTCAGGTGAGAGCTCGCCTAATTCTTCTTCGATCTTAGCGGAGATTACGACAACGCCGGAACCTTCTTTAGCTGCGATATCCTTTACGACCTTAACATAAGGGATGTCTTCTTTCTTTTTGATGTCGTCCTCTGCGATGTTTGCGCAGTAGAGAACAGGCTTCATTGAAATGAGCTGGAGTTCTCTAGTGTATTCAAGTTCGTCATCTTCAAATGTGAGAGATCTTGCAGACTTTCCTTCTGCGAGGCAGTCGTAGATCTTTTCGTAAACAGCGAGTTCCTTGGCAAAAGCCTTGTCGCCGCCTTTCATCATCTTCTTTGTGCGGTCGATGCGCTTCTCCATGATCTCAAGGTCAGAGAGGATGAGCTCTACATCGATAGTTGCGATATCGCCTGCAGGATCTGCATGACCGTTAACGTGGATGACGTCAGGATCGTCGAAGCATCTTACTACGTGAACGATAGCATCGCATTCTCTGATGTTGGAAAGGAACTTGTTGCCCAGACCTTCACCCTTGGAAGCGCCTGCAACAAGACCTGCGATGTCTACGAATTCAACAACTGCAGGTGTGTATTTTTCAGGATTATAGATCTCAGCGAGTTTATCGAGTCTCTGGTCGGGAACGGAAACAACGCCTACGTTAGGTTCGATAGTGCAGAAAGGATAGTTAGCTGCTTCAGCACCTGCTCTTGTGATAGCGTTGAAGAGAGTGCTCTTACCTACATTAGGAAGTCCTACGATTCCAAGCTTCATATATGTACCTCTTATTTTCTTTTTTGCGTCAATATTTTAGCACATTCGGATACTAATACTTTGTAGGTTCTTTGTCGGTTTTTGTCTGGTGTTTGTATGCTCTTTTGTAGGTTTTCGTAATAATTCGTCGCGATTGTCAGTTTTTGTCGTAAATCTTGCAGGATTTCGTGTCGGTTTTTTGCAGGTTTTTTGCTCTGATAATCCGTGTTTAAAGAGCGTATTCTCCATGTAAAAGGAGGATATGACCATGACTTCAAAACCTAATGTCACAAGACTATATTCAAGCTTCGTTTCAGGTTCGGATGCTACGGTTTCTCTGGTGGAAGTTTCTATTTCTCCGGGAATTCCGACATTCTCTGTTATCGGGCTTTGCGATTCATCGATCAGAGAATCAGAGGGGCGTCTCAGATCAGCGTTTAAATCAACGGGATTTACAATGCCTAAAGGACACATAACGGTTGCGATAAGCCCTGCTTACATGAGAAAGACCGGTTCAGGCTTTGATCTTGCCATGGCAATGGGAATACTCTTTGCTTCAGGTCAGTTATATCTGCCTTCGGGAGCAAAGATATATGCCGAAGGTGAGCTGTCATTGAGCGGCGAACTGAAAGCGACACCCGGATCATGTATCAGGCTTAAGACCGTTCGCGGTATGGATTTCGACTATAAGATCATTCCTGAAAGTGAAGATTCAAGTGCGGGCATTGCCGGATTTACAGGTCAGGGGATCAATAATCTGTCTGAACTTAATTCTGTTTTCGACGGCAATGACTATCAGGAGACTGTTTTCGGATTTGATAAGAAGGGAACTACTGATGACTTTCTTGATATCTCGCTTTTAAAGGGGCAGGAGAAGACAAAAAGAGCTCTGCTTATAAGTGCTGCGGGATTTCACAACATCCTTTTGTTAGGAAGCCCGGGAAGCGGAAAGACAATGGCAGGAAAGATCTTATCAGGACTTCTGCCGCCTTTGGGACCGGAAGAGTTATCAGATGTATATTCATTGTCTGAACTTATTGAAGGTGATGATACTGATCTTTCATTCGACAGACCTGTCAGGGTAATAGGCCCTAATATCAGTGTAAGCAAGCTTCTTGGCAACGCGCAGTCCGTTACTCCGGGTGAACTGGCGCTTGCCAATAAAGGAATTCTTTTCGCAGATGAACTGCCGTTATATAAAACTGAAGTTTTGGACTTTTTAAGAAACCCTCTTGAAGAGCGGAAAGTCCATATGACCAGACGTGGTGTTACATATTCCTTTGATTCCAATTTCATCTTTCTCGGTACGGGTAATCCATGTAAATGCGGTCTTTTATATGAGAAAGGCACTAAGTGCAGATGCACGGTTAATGAGATCAACAGATATCTGTCTAAACTGAACGGTCCGTTCATGGAAAGGATAGATATCTTCAGTGAGATGAGATCGATATCCGGAGATGACATGGCAAGCATTTATATAGATGAAGCAGAAGGAGAGAGTCTCAGATACAGGGAGACAGTGGAACGCTGCTGGCAGAAAGCCTTTTCGAGATATGGCGGTCATTATCTAAACGGCAATTTCCCTGATACCGATATAAGAGATGCGATGAGGATACCTGAAAACGTCGTAAGGTTTGCATCTGAACTGTCGGAGAAAGGCTTTTTCTCAGCAAGAGGATTTACAAGAGTTTTAAGGGTCGCAAGGACGATCGCCGATATTAAGGATTCAGACGATGTATCTGAAGAAGATGTCTCAGAGGCGACACAATTCAGGAAGAGAGGTGCTTAAGAATGGAGTTTACTGAAAACACAAACAGCGATTTCTTTTATTCCGCAATGATGCTGAATACCGATATCAACTATAAGACTTTAAATGACCTTACCGTACATAAGGCTATGTCCAATTATAGGGATATGCATAATATTGAGCTTCTGAAAGAAATAGTGAAGGGAAATTTTGATCTTAAGCCGGATACAGTCCATAAGGTTGAGAAGCTGATTGATTCATTCTCTGATGTTGAGAAGATCGCAAAAAGCTATAAACAGACAGCTGTAACTAAGGGCATTGAAGTCATGTCATGCCTGGACAGAGCTTATCCTTATAACTGGAAACATCTTAGCGGTATGCCTAAAGTGTTTTACTACAGCGGTAATTACAATATCGTCGAAAGGATGACATTGGGCGGATCAGTTGCAGTCGTCGGATCACGAAGTCCGAGCAGATATGCCGAATATGCAACAGAACAGATATGCAAGACATTAGGGGATAAGGGAATAGCCGTTGTATCCGGTATGGCATATGGAATAGACCGTAAGGCGCATATGTCTTCTGTTGGTACAGCGGGAGGAACGGTTGCTGTTCTTGCGGGCGGAGTCGACAACATATATCCGCCGAAGAACAAAGATATCTATGAATCGATCCGGAGTAACGGACTGATAATATCAGAGATGCCTCCGGGCCAGCAGCCCTTAAGACAGTATTTTCCATCAAGGAACAGGCTTATTGCAGGCCTGTCTGACTGCACGCTCGTAATGGAGGCGGGAGCCGTATCAGGGACGCTTCATACTGCATCTTTTGCAGCCTCTCAGGGCAAAGAAGTTTTCGTACTACCGAATAATATCTACTATGAGAATGCTTTAGGCGGATTAAAGCTGCTGGAAGACGGCGGGAATGTGCTTCTTAGTGCAGAAAGTGTTATCGACAGTGTGGCCAGAAGCCTGATGTATAAGCGAATGGATATGGGGTGTCCCGCTGAACTCTACTATCAGGATCAGATAAAAGACGAATTTGGAGGCGAACCTGACATAGATGCATTAAGGGAACTCTCCAAAATAAAGCCTGAAGCTCTGACTGACGATAACTGGAAGGCTCTGATAAAAGATTCATTAACGCTTAAGCCCATGTGTGCAGATGAACTCTGCGTGCTTACAATGCTCCCTTTTTATAAGGTTTCGAAGCTGTTGACAGAACTTGAACTTAATGGGACAGTATGTCAGGAGAAAGGGAAGTACTCGTTGACATTTGTATAATGATGATATATTTTTAATTAAAAATATAGAGGGGTACTCCATGGGCAAAAAATTAGTAATAGTTGAGTCTCCTGCCAAGTCTAAGACGATTGGCAGATATCTTGGCAGCGATTATATCATTTCGGCTTCATTAGGCCATATCAGAGATCTTCCTTCCGGAAATCTCGGCGTTGACGTTAAGAATAACTTCAAGCCTTTATATATCACAATGAAAGGAAAAGAGAAGGTCGTAAGAGATCTTAAGCTCCTGGCAGCTGATGCCGACGAGATCTTACTTGCAACCGACCCTGACCGCGAGGGTGAAGCTATTGCATGGCATCTTGCCAAGGTTTTGAAGATCGATCCTGATTCTAAGTGCAGGATCACATTTAACGAGATTACCAAGTCTGCAGTTCAGGAAGCAATCAAGAATCCCAGAACTATCAACATGAATCTTGCTAATGCTCAGCAGGCACGAAGGATCCTTGACCGTCTTGTTGGTTATGAACTTAGCCCTCTGCTCTGGAAGAAGATCCGCAAGGGACTTTCAGCAGGAAGAGTTCAGTCTGTTGCCACAAAGATCGTTATGGACAGAGATGCCGAGATCGACGCATTTAAGCCTGAAGAATACTGGCTTATCAAGGCTCTTGTTACTCCGGGAAAGAACACGGATAAGTTTGTCCTCGGTTACTACGGCGTCATGGAGAGTGACGGCAAGGTTAAAAAGGACGACCTCAAGTGTCTTGAAGATGCACAGGAAGTTCTTGATGCAGTAGGAAGCGGACCTCTTGTTGTAGATTCGATCAAGAAGGGAAAGAAGGAACGCAATCCGTATCCTCCGTTTACAACATCAACACTTCAGCAGGAAGCTTCAAAGAGACTCGGTTTCTCTTCAAAGAAGACCATGTCCATTGCTCAGCAGCTTTATGAAGGTGTTGAGATCGCAGGCGCAGGTCAGACAGCTCTCGTATCCTATATCAGAACTGACTCCGTCCGTATTTCCGAAGAGGCAGTTGCTGCAGCAAAAGACATCATCAAAACACGTTTCGGAAGTGAATACTGCTCACCTGTAAAGAGACAGTATAAAAATAAGAACTCCGCACAGGATGCTCACGAAGCCATCAGACCTACACATTTCGATCTTGATCCCAGAGATATCAGATCTTCTCTTTCTAACGATCAGTACAAGCTCTACCAGCTTATCTGGGACAGATTCCTTGCAACACAGATGGCTGCATGCAAGCTTGATACAGTTACATGCCAGGCTTCCTGCAATAACAGAGTTTTCAGAGCAGTAGGTGAGACAGTTACTTTCAAGGGATTCCTTGTTCTTTACGATGATATCGCTGAAGATACAAACAAGAATGACGATCAGGACGGCAAGGCTGCTATTCCTCCGCTTGAGGACGGCATGAAGCTTGAGCTTCTTGATCTTAAGTCCATGCAGAAGTTCACGACTCCACCTCCGCATTATACGGAAGCTACGCTCATTAAGG
>JAEEGL013671047.1_pt1 | contig 13349 bp, 10 predicted proteins | sample 9134231 | NCBI WGS metagenome assembly JAEEGL01 (sample SAMN16246548, study PRJNA631951) | gut metagenome | biome: gut microbiome; feature: rumen; material: fiber-attached | host: Bos | place: Iran: Karaj | collected 2018-10 | reverse complement strand
TGTTGCCTCGGTTGGGCACGGTTTTTCACGGTGGGGGCGGTTATACTAGTTGTTGTTGCCTCGGTTTGGCACGGTTTTTCACGGTGGGGGCAGTTATACTAGTTGTTGTTGCCACGGTTTGGCACGGTTTTTCACGGTGGGGGCGGTAATACTAGTTGTTGTTGCCACGGTTGGGCACGGTTTTGCACGGTGGGGGCGGTTATACTAGTTGTTGTTGCCACGGTTTTACACGGTTTTTCACGGTGGGGGCGGTTATACTAGTTGTTGTTGCCACGGTTTGACACGGTTTTTCACGGTGGGGGCGGTTATACTAGTTGTTGTTGCCTCGGTTGGGCACGGTTTTTCACGGTGGGGGCGGTTATACTAGTTGTTGTTGCCTCGGTTTGGCACGGTTTTTCACGGTGGGGGCGGTAATACTAGTTGTTGTTGCCACGGTTGGGCACGGTTTTTCACGGTGGGGGGGTATACTAGTTGTTGTTGCTACGGTTGGGCACGGTGGTAGCGGTTTTACTAGTTGTTGTTGCCACGGTTGGGCACGGTTTTTCACGGTGGGGGCGGAATTGCGAATAATATTTTCCATAATTTGCGAATCACATTTTCCTCAATTAGTGAATTACATTTTCCACAATTAGTGAATTACATTTTCCACAATTAGTGAATTACATTTTCCACAATTAGTGAAGAACATTTTCCATAATTAGTGAATAACATTCTCCATAATTAGTGTTTTTTTTGGCGATTACTTATTCATAAATTTGGCTGTTCCAATAAGTTTGTTTACCTTTGCAGTGTTCATTTCGAAACAACGAAACCAGACATGAATACAAACAGACACTGGCTCTACCCCTGGCTCATTCCCTTTCTCTGCCTGCTGACAGGGGGCCTTGCGCTGGCAGCATTTGAGCAGGACTACCTGTGGACAGCACAGGAGCACAGCCTGTTTCTGCATACGCCGCTGTTCTTCCGGCAGTGCATGGCCGTGCCCGGCGGGCTGCTCTCCTGGGCTGGCGCATGGCTCACGCAGTTCTTCTATCACCCGCTGGCAGGCATAGTACTGCTGTGCCTGCTGTGGGCCGTCGTGATAGGACTGCTGAAGGTGGCGTTCCGCATTCCCAGACGGTGGCTGTGGCTGACGCTCATCCCCGTGGGCTGTCTGCTGGCAGCTGACGTGGAGCTGGGCTACTGGATATACTTCCTGAAACTGCGCGGCCACCTGTTCGTGCCCACGTTGGGCATGATGGTCGTGGCATTACTGGTGTGGATGCACCGGTCGCTGCCGCGCTTCCGTCTGCCGCTCATCGTCGTCACGGCCTGCGCCGGCTATCCGCTGTTCGGATTCTACGGTCTGCTAGGCGCGATGCTAAATATAATATATGAAATAAAAAACATAAAACTGGGGCGGGCTCTGACCCTCACGGCGGCCGTGGCGGCCGTGGCGGTCGTGCCGCTGATCTATTACCATACGCTTTACCACCAGACACCGCAGGAGAACATGTGGTGGACGGCGCTGCCCGTCTTTGTACACAACGGCGTCGGCGACCGCTGGCTCTATGTGCCCTACGTGGTGATGGTGCTGTGGATGGTGGCGATGGTGTGGCGGCCCCGTCTGCCGAAGCGGGCTGTCTGGCTGGGAGCGTTGCTTCCGCTGGTCATCGTAGCATGGGCATGGAACAAGGACGGCAACTTCCACCGCGAGCTGACCATGAGCCGGCAGATGGCACAGCAGGACTGGAGCGGCATGCTGGCCACCATCGGCGGAGCCAAGGGCGAGCCGACACGCGCCATGAGCATGATGAAGAACCTGGCGCTGCAGCGGCTGGGAAGGATCAGCGAGATGAACAGCTGGCCCGACGGCTTTGCCCGTCCCGACGCGCCCTTCCCCGTGCATGCGGTGCACACCGTGGGGAAGATGCTCTACCTGGAATATGGCATCCCCAACTACTGCTACCGCTGGTGCATGGAGGACGGCGTGGAGTATGGCTGGACGGCAGAGGAGCTGAAGCTGATGGTGAAATGCTCGCTGCTCAACCGCGAGCCGGTGGCGGCACAGCGTTACCTCTCGCTGCTGAAGAAGACCGACTTCCACCGTCAGTGGGCAAAGAAATACGAAGCCTACGTGCGCCAGCCGGCGCTCGTGGCCCAAGACCCGGAGTTCAAGGCCATCTTCCCCCTGCTGCGCGACGACGACTTCCTCACCAGCGACCAGTCGCAGCTGGAGCCGTTCCTCATCGAGCACCTGGCCAGCTCGACGGGCGACACGCCCGAGCAGCAGGAGCTAAGGAACATCTACTTCAAGCTATACCTTAACAGATACAAGTATGCGGAGAAATGAAGAAAATGAGAGAATGAGAAAATGAGAAATGAAGAAAATGAGAAATGAAGAAAATGAGAAAATGATGAAGCAATACGTAAATAAACACAGGACTATGGGCAATAGAACATGGAGAATGATAAGTCGCGCAGCATTTCTCATTTTCTCATTTTCTCATTTTCTCATTTTCTCGATTTCCTGTAGCGGGCCGCAGCTGCCTGAACAATTCAGCGAGGCCAATGTATTGCCGAAAATTTATCCAGACTATACCGACGTCACCGTGCCCGTCAATATCGCCCCGCTGTGCTTCGAGCTGCTCAATGAGGCCGACGAGGCCGTTGCCCGTTTCTCTGCTGGCGACGCCGAACTGCTGGTGGAAGGCAGGAAGGTGCGGCCCGACATCGACGAGTGGCGCCGGCTGACAGCCCAGGCCAGCGGCGGGAGCATCAGCGTAGAGGTGTTTGCCGGTCACGACGGGCAGTGGCTGCGCTTCAAGCCCTTCGCCATCCATGTCTCACCCGACAGCATCGACCCCTGGCTGAGCTACCGCCTCATCTCACCCTCCTACGTCTCCTACGAGGAGCTGACCATCAACCAGCGTTGTCTGGAGAACTTCGACGAGGCGGTCATCGCCGACAACATGCTCTGCTCGACGGAGAGCGGCGGACAGTGCATCAACTGCCACAGCTTTCAGAACTACAACCCGCAGCGCATGCAGCTGCACGCCCGGCAGACCCACGGCGGCACCCTCATCGCCTACGACGGACAGCTGGAGAAGTTGCCCGCCACTCTCCCCCGCACACCCGTCTATCCCGCCTGGCACCCCACGGAGCGGCTCATCGCCTACTCCACGAACAGCACGGTGCAGGCTTTCCACACCGTGGACGTGGACAAGATAGAGGTCTACGACTCGCAAAGTGCCCTTCTGCTCTACGACATCGACCGCCAGCAGATGAGCGTCGTAGAAGACCTGCCCGACGAGATGGAGACCTTCCCCGCCTGGGCTCCCGACGGGCGCAGCCTCTACTATTGCAGCGCCCACTTTGAATACGAGGCCAACAGCATCGACCTGGAGGAGGTCACCCTGCGGGCCGAGGAGCTGAAATACAACATCTACCGCCGGAGCTTCGACCCCGTCAGCCACCAGTTCGGCGAGCGCGAGCTGGTGTTCTGCGCCGACAGCCTGCCTGCCTCTGCCACAGGGAAAGCAGCCGAAGGAAAGGAGGGAGGAAGCGCCACGCTGCCCCGCATCTCGCCCGACGGCCGCTGGCTGATGTTCACCATGGGCCGCTATGGCACCTTCCACATCTGGCACCGCGATGCCGACCTGTGGATGATGGAGCTAGACTCCCTCCGGGCCACCCCGACGGAGAGGGATTCTTCCCTCTTTTGGCCAAATGCTACGAACGGACAGTTAAGAGTGAGGAATATGGATGAGCTGAACTCCTTGAATGCCGAGAGCTACCATTCCTGGAGCAGCAACGGGCGCTGGGTGGTGTTCTCCTCGAGGCGGCATGACGGAGTCTTCACCCGTCCCTTCTTCGCCCATATCGACGAGGACGGCCGTGGTAGCAAGCCTTTCGAGCTGCCCACGGCCGACCCCGACCTGCATCTTCAACTGCTGAAGAGCTATAATGTGCCTGAGCTGATGCGCGGGCCTGTCAGCCTCACGCCCCAGCAGATTGCCGCCAAGCTGAAAGAGGAATAGCCCTACTCATACAGCCGGAACATGCGCTCCATAGGCTGCCACTTCTCGTCGCTCCGCGCATCGGCGGCACAGCCTTGGAACTTGGCTACGAAAGCCTCCCACTCCGCCTGGCGGGGCAAGGTGGCCAGCCGGTCCATCGCCTCCTGCCAGTTGAAGTCGGCTGGCGCATCGACAATCATCACCAGCTTGCTGCCCAGGATGTAAATCTCCATCTCCAGGATGCCCACCTGACGGATGCCGTCGCGCACCTCCTTCCAGCTGTACTCCTGGCTGTGCCACTTGCGGTACTGAGCCACCAGCTCCGGGTCGTCGCTGATTTCCAGAAATTGCACGTAGCGCTTGATTTTCCCGTCGGAGAGTGACTGTAAATATCCTTCCATACTGCCCGCAGTATCAGCTGAAGTCCACGAGGATGCGGAACACCTTGCCGGGATTCTGGCTCCACCAGCGCATGGTGTCGAGTGCCTCCTCAGGCTTGATGACCTTCGTAATCAACTCGTCGGTCGGACAATCGTTGCTCTCCAGATAGCGTATGACGGCACGGAAGTCCTGCGGCATGGCGTTGCGCGAGCCACGGATGTCGAGCTCCTTCTGTACGAAGTACTTCGTCTGCAGCGACACCTCGCTCTTGGCATAGCCGATGCAGGCCACACGGCCCGTGAAAGCCACCTCGTTGACGGCCATCTGGTAGGTTGGCACACTGCCTACAGCCTCGATGACCACGTCGGGGCCGAAGCCGCCAGTCAGCTCCTGCAGGCGCTGGTGGACGTCCTCCGTCTTGGTGTTCACGGCGTAGGCTGCTCCCATCTTCTTGGCAAGTGCCAGCTTCTCGTCATCGATGTCGGCGGCAATGACGGTGGCGCCACGCAGGGCGGCACGGACTATAGCCCCCATGCCCACCATGCCGCAGCCGATGACCATCACCGTGTCGATGTCAGTCACCTGAGCACGGCTCACGGCGTGGAAGCCGACGCTCATCGGCTCCACCAGGGCCGTCACCTTCGGCGAGAGGCTTCCGGCGGGGATGATTTTCTCCCAGGGCAGCACGATGTATTCCTTCATGGCACCGTTGCGCTGTACGCCCAGCGTCTCGTTGTGCTGGCAGGCGTTCACCCGCCCGTTGCGGCAGGAGGCGCACTTGCCGCAGTTAGTATAGGGGTTGCAGGTGACCACCATGCCCGGCTTCAGGCTGTCGGGCACGCCACAGCCCACGGCCTCGATGACGGCCCCCACCTCATGGCCGGGGATGACGGGGTTCAGGGCCATCGTGTTGCGGCCCATGAAGGTGTTGATGTCTGAGCCGCAGAAGCCCACGTAGCATAGCTTCAGCAGCACTTCGCCCTGAGCAGGCACCTGGGGCTTCTCCATGTCAATGACATTCAGCTCTTGGCTGTGTGTGATTTGTATTGCTTTCATCTTTTGTATTTACTATTTGACAATTTACAATTTACAATTTATTTGATTATTTGATTCTATTTTTGCAAGCTCTTTTCTGAACGCAGAGCCGCAGAGTTTCAGAGAATGATACGGCAATAGTTAGAGTGCGCAGAGGGTGGCAGATGCCACCTACAGAGCAAGCGAAGGTCGGCGTAGCGTCTCTGCGAACTCTGCAAAATGCTTTAGTATTTCTCTCCAAACTCTCAAACGCTGAAATCCTCTCATACTCTGCGCCTCTGCGTTCAATTATTGATTGCGAAAGTTGAATTATTTTATTATTTAAACGACAGTGTATTCTTCGTTCATCATTCTTCATTCTCATTCTTCATTAATCATTTCCTCTCCATCCGGTAGCCGTAGAGGGTGACGATGACGAAGCAGATGAAGGGCAGGACGAACGAGAAGTTGGTGGCGGGGAAACCTCCGAAGACGGTTCCCTGGTCGATGATGGCAGCCTGCAGCGGCGGGAGCACGGAGCCGCCAAGGATGGCCATGATGAGGCCGGCAGCACCGAACTTAGCATCGTCGCCCATGCCGTCGAGGGCAATGCCGTAGATGGTGGGGAACATGAGCGACATGCAGCCGCTGATGCATACCAGGCAGTAGACCCCCATGCGGTTCTGGAACAGGATAACCCCCACCGTGAAGACCATTGCCAGAATGCCGAAGATGGCCAGCAGCTTGGCCGGCTTCAGCCACTTCATGAGGTAGGTGGCAATGAAGCGCGAGCAGATGAAGAAAATCATGGCGTAGATGTTGAAGCGCTGCGACAGCACCTCGGCATCCTGCTCGCCCATGCCCTCGGCCATGAATACGCGCGTACCATATTGTATAATAAAGGTCCAGCACATGATCTGTGCCCCGACATAGAAGAACTGCGCAATGACACCCTCGCGGTAGTACTTCAGGGAGAAGATACGCTTCAGCGTGGGCAGGAAATGGATGTCCTTCGACTGGTCGCCGTTCTTAGGCATCTTGGAGAAGAAGATGACGAGGAACATGGCCACGATGACCAGGCCAATAATGAGATAGGGCGAGATGAGCACGCTGAGGTCTTGCTCCTTCATCGCCTCAAACTCCGCACCGTCCAGCAGGGCACGCTCATCGCTGCTCATGGGGTTGAGCCGGGCCTGGATGAAGTTCATGGCCACGAACATGCCGATGATGGAGCCGCAGGGGTTGAAGCACTGCGCCATGTTCAGGCGGCGCGTGGCCGTCTCCGGCGCACCCATTGACAGGATGTAGGGGTTGCAGCTCGTCTCCAGGAACGACAGGCCGCAGGTCATGATGAAGTAGGCGATGAGGAAACAGCCGTAGACACCCACCGCCTTGGCCGGGAAGAACAGCAGGGCACCGGTGGCATAGAGGCCGAGGCCCATGAGCACACCCGACTTATAGCTGAACTTGCGGATGAAGATGGCTGCCGGGAAGGCCATGCAGAAATAGCCGCCATAGAAGGCCACCTGCACCAGTGCCCCCTCGGTGACGCTCATGCGGAAAATCTTGGAGAATGCTTTCACCATCGGGTTGGTGATGTCGTTGGCAAAGCCCCACAGGGCAAAGCACAGCGTCACAAGAATGAACGGGATGAGGATGTTCCTCTCAATTAACTTTGCTTTCATTTGATTACAAGTATTATTGTTTTGATTATTCTATATACCAAAGACAAAACTGACGGCTGCATAGAGCTGTGAAGCCAGGACATAGAGCATCAGCAGGGGAGCGGCAGCAGCGATGCCGCCGGTGAGCGACTGACAGACGTCGGAAAGGGAGAGGAAACGGCGCGATACCACACCATAGACCGTGGAAAGCAGTATCAGGCCAAAAGCCACCACAGGCACCAGCGCACGGCTGAAAGGCGAAGGCCACAGACGGCCGGTGGCAGAGAGCAGCACGGCATGGGGCGTGACGGTGAGCAGCAGTATCACTCCGACATAGAGCACCAGCATGACTACAAGGAGGAAACTCCCCCTACGTCCTCCAAAAGGTCGCTTATAGCCAGACTGGCCGGGGCTGTCGTTCATCCTGCGTGTGACGAAAGGCAGATATTGCAGCAGGCCGCTCTGGCTCAGACATCCCCAGGCCATCGACAGCAGCAGCAGCCACACCAGCAGCGGATGGCGCACCACGTCGACGAAGCCACCGAAGAAGAAGCGGATGCCCTCGGACGAGAGCAGCGAGTGCACGCCCTCGCCCATCGTGGCCGACAGCAGCCACGACAGCAGCACCAGCACCACGAATGCCAGCACCAGCGCCAACGCGATATATGCAATCACTTTCTTCATAACTCAATATTGCCCACCTCCTACCCCATCCTCCTCGGAGGCCTACGGCAAGGATGGAGGAATTCCTCCCCTTCGGGGAGGTCAGGAGGGGTTTTTAGCTCCGTCTTACTCCTCGTCGGGCTCGAGATTGTCGAGGTCGATGATGTGCAGCTGCAGGGCACGCACCACCAGGCGGGTGGCATTGACGCTGCGGCCGTCGGGGAAGAGTTTCTGCACCAGCTCGTTCTGCCGTTTCTCCAGACTCTTCACGCCGAAGGGCATGCCCCGCAGCTGGGTAATCTGGTCTTTCGTGTAGCCCAGGGCCAGATGGCGGAGGAAACGCTCGTCGTACTCGTCGATCTCGTAGTTCACCAGCGCTTCCTGCTGGGCCAGCTGCGAGCCGACGCTGTGTTTGAAGCGGTCGACGATCTTCTTCAGGATAGGCTCGTTGAACACCAGCTGCTTGCCCGACATGACGGCTACGACATCGTTGCGTGTCAGCAGCTCGCCCGTCTTCAGGATGATGCCGTCGGCACCAGCGTCGAGCACATCGACCCACAGCTTCTCGTTCAGGATCTCGCCGGTAAAGATAAGCACACGCACCTGCGGGTACATGTCTTTTGTCTGGCGGCAGATTTCCACGCCGACGGTGGTGGAGCCTCCCAGCCCCAAGTCGAGCAGCACCAGGTCGGGCAGTTGCTGCTTCAGGAGGCGCCAATAGGCCGTCTCGTTGTCGGCGGTGCCAATGACCTCTGCTTCGGGAATGTCGTTACGGATGATTCCCAGCGTACCTTTCAGCTCCAAGGGTACGTCCTCTACGATAATGACTTTGAATGGTTCCATCTAGTATATTTACAATTTGACAATTTACTATTTACTATTTATTTCTCCATTTAATTATTTAGGCGGCAGCGCATTCCACATCCTTCATTTCTTCGCCCTTGGCAGGGTGATGATGATTCTTGTCTGGCTGGCCTCGTCCAGTTCTGCACGGATGGCACAGCCACGGCGGTTGGTGGCCTCGCCATGGTCGCGCACTATCTGGCGGCAGAGCAGGAAGGGGATGTTGGCGGCAGCGGGCGTGAAGAGCTGGGCGGCCTCCTGCTCGGTGAGCTGCAGCTGCGGCATGCTTACGGTACACACCACGTACTTGTCGTCCTTTGACTGATAGCTGACGTCGGGCTTCTTCCCGCCCGACTGCTTGCGCAGCAGTTCAAACAGATAGCCGATGAGCACGGGGTCGCCCAGGACATCGTGCTCCAGGGACTTCAGGTGCAGACGGGCATGCTCCGTCTGGCGGGTGGCCTGCAGGCTGAGGATGCCATAGAGTTCGCGATAGTAGGCCGCTACTTCCGAGAGCGAGTCCCTGTCGCCATTATCTATGAGCTGGCGGATGCGGTTGGGATAGTACATCGTCTCGTGTTTCAGGGTGGAGAGACAGTTGTCGAGCACGGCATTGCTCACGTGCAGGGCGGCCTCTTCCTGCTCCACACGGGTAATCTCGTCGCCCGTCAGCTCCAGCTGTTCCTGCTGCTCCTGCTGGCGGCGCGCCGCCCTGCCCAGCGAGGCAACTATCTGCCAGGCCACAGCCATGAGGATGGAGACGAGCAGCAGCACGAGCAGGATGATGGCCACCTGCTTGTTGGTCTGCGACTGCTGCATCTTGCGGCAGTAGTTGTCGAGCGTAGAGTCGGCCGACATTTCCTTAAACAGCTGGGTGTAGATGCGGTTATTATACTGATAGAGCTGCCACTGGTGCAGGGACAATGCTGCGACGGCGCATTCGTTGCGCAGGGTCAGGATGATTTTATAGTTGATTTGCAGGCTGTCGTGATACCACTTGATTTCCGGCGGAAGGAGCGAGGGGTCGCCCAGGCTGAGCATGGTGTCGGTGCCCAGGGGCTTCAGCTGCCGATAGTAGGCGTTCAGGCTCTGTCGGCAGGAGTCGGCAAAAACGAATGTACGCTCGTAGGTGCCGCCGATGTTCGAGTAGTAAGCCGAATCGGCGAATGCGCTGGCGCGGCTGAGCAGCTGAAGGTTGGCGGCGGCCATTCCGGAAGGGAAGGCAGCCATGAACAGGAGGGGCAGCAGCAGGCGGGCAATGCCCTTCGGCAGGCGGAAGAAGAAACGGCTGCCCTTCCCCACTTGACTCTCAGCGGAGAGCAGGCAGACGGAGAAGATCTTGCTAATCTTGCGGTATTTCTCGATGATGCCCTTGCAGTTGAGCAGTCCGAAGCCGTGAGAGGACTGCGACTTGAGGGTGGATATTTGGGATTTGTCTTCTACGATGATCTTACGCTCGAAGACATGGGCCAGCTGCTCTTTGTCCATGCCGATGCCCGTATCGGTGACGGAAATCTCCACATAGTCGGCAGTCTCCTCCGAGCTGATGGTCACGCGGCCGCCCTCGTGGGTGAATTTGCGGGCATTGTCGGCCAGCGTGTTGAGCATGAACAGGGTGAGTACCTTGTCGGCCTTGACCAGGCTGTCAGAGGGCTGCACATCCAGTGCGATGTGCTTCATGCCGAAGCTGCTGCGGCTCTTGGCCACGATGTCGAAGAGCTGCTGCAAGGGGAAGGTCTCGATGTGCAGGCTCAGCTCACCCTGCCGCAACTGAATCCAGTGGGTGAGCACGTCGTTCTGCTCGTTGATGTTGTCGGTCAGTTCTGAGATGTAGTCCAGCCGCTCCTGTTCCGCCGGTTTGTCACGGTGGCCCAGGCGGCCTATCTCGTGGATGATGCGGTCGATGAGGGGGGTGATGCTGTTCACCAGCGAAATCTTGGCACGCTGCTCCAAGGCGAGGCGCTCGCCCCGCTCCACGCGCAGACGGGCCATGGCCAGCTGCTCGGCCAGCTCGTCGCTGCGCTGCCGCAGCTCGTTGTCGCTGCCAGAGTCGTGTTTCCTGCTGTGCAGGTAGAAAGCCATGAGGAGCAAGGCCAGCACAATGATGCCCCCCACCACAGCCCAGATGAGCACGTTCAGCTGAAGGGCGGCCTGCTCCAGCTGTCCGGCACGGGCCTCTAGCGAGCGGTCCTGACGGGTCTGCTCCTGCAGATCCAGGTAGATGTTGCGGTTCATGTCGCTGTTAGCCTTGTCGTCGATGGCGGCATAGGCCACGCTGAGCTGCTCGCGGATGCTGGCCACCAGGTCGGGGGCCTTGTTGATGATGGTGTCTTCCAGGGCCAGGTGCAGCTGCAGCAGGGCCTGGTCGTAGTTCTCGTCCTGCAAGTAGCAGGAAGCCAAGGTGCGGTGTGCACCGGCAATCTGGTAGATGTCGCCGTAGTCGGAGAATATCTGCAGCGAGCGGCGGGCCAGATCCATGGGCAGGGAGTCGTTTTCCAGCCCGTCGGGATTGAAATACTTGAAGGTTGGCAGATTGTCGCGCACCAGCTTCTCACGGTATTCTGCCACCATGAGATGTTCGGCCAGCGCCTCCAGCGAGTTAGCGATGAAATAGACATTCCCCGACTGGAGGGAGAGCATGTGGCAACGCATCAGGTGGTCGAACTCCACCTGGTTGATGTCATCCTGCGTACCCTCCGACACGATGCCGCCGGAACCGATATTATAGAGATAGTTCAGATACTGCGCCGTGTCCCGCTGCAGCTCGGCGGGCATTTTATAGAGCGCATTGGCCGACTGGCGCTCCAGGCCCACATAATAATAATAGGTAGAGGTGACCACGGCCAGCTCGCTCTCGGCATAGATGAGGCGCCGCCGCTGCCGCTCGTCGAGCGAGGAGCGCTCCTCGTCGATACGGTTGAGGGTGCTGATGGCCTGTTCGCGATAGTCGTAGAAAGCACGGTTTTCCGACATACGCTGGCAGAGGCGCATCTGCTGGATATAGCCCACCAGCAGCTCCAGCTGGTTGTCGGTGGTGGCAGGCACCTGGTCGAGCAGCTGCCGTGCATCCTCATACTGCATGCGGGCTATGCGTACAAAGGCAAGGTTGTTGAGGGCCTCTGCTTTTCCGTCGGCATAATATGCCGACATACTTAACGCCTGCTGGGCATAGTGCTCGGTAGAGTCGAGGGAACGGTAATGATAGGTGTAGGAAAGGGTGTTCAGCCTGTCTGCCGCCTGCCTGTCAACAGGCGAACAGGAGATGAGCAGGAAAAAGCCCACCCCCAACCCCTCCCTCAGGGAGGGGTGTTTGAATAGTCTTGCGATGGTATTTACAACCTTTCCAATAAACTTCATGACAGACGGACTATCCAAACTCCTCTCCCTCGGGAGGGGTTGGGGGGTGGGCAACTAATTAAGCGCGTGCCTTTGCCACATAGCCAAGTGCCTCCTTGCACTTGTCGGTGACATACTGCCAGTCGCCGGCCTTCACCTTGTCCGAGGGGAAGAGTTTCGAGCCCATGCCCACGCAGAACACGCCGGCCTTGAACCACTTCGTCAGGTTCTCCTCGTCGGGCGACACGCCGCCAGTGACCATAATCTTCGACCAGGGCATCGGTGCCTTCAGTCCCTTCACCATATTGGGGCCGACCACATCGCCCGGGAACACCTTCGTCAGGTCGCAGCCCAGCTCCTGGGCCTTGCCAATCTCGCTGACCGTCATGCAGCCAGGACAATAGGGCACAAGCCGACGGTTGCATACGGGGGCGATGTCGGGGTTGAACAGCGGGCCCACCACGAAGCAGGCTCCCAGCTGCAGGTACATGGCTGCGGTGGGAGCGTCTACCACGCTGCCGATGCCCAGTGCCAGTTCGGGGCACTCCTTATCGGCCCACTTCACCAGCTCGCCAAACACCTCCTGGGCGAAGTCGCCACGGTTAGTAAACTCGAACGCGCGGACGCCACCCTCGTAGCAGGCCTTCACCACGTTCTTGCAGGTCTCCAGGTCCTTGTGATAGAAGACGGGCACCATGCCGGTGTCGCCAATCTTCTTCAGGACAGCTATCTTATCAAACTTTGCCACCTTGTAGTTATTTACGATTTTACGGATTTACGGATGTGTGATTCTCGGATTCTCTTTTTCTGCCTATTCGCTGTATTCACGCTTCAGATACATGCTGCAGCCCTCGACAGCGACCAGCTCCCATCCTTCATAACCCAGTGCATTCAGCTTTTTCTCTGTGTTGATGACGGGCGTAACCACCTTGTATTCAAACCTCTTCATAGCCTATCGCTGTACGCGTCCGCTGGCATTACCGCCGGCCAGAGCTTCCACTTCGTCGATGGTCACCATGTTGAAGTCGCCGTTGATGGTATGCTTCAGGGCCGATGCTGCCACGGCAAACTCCAGGGCCTCGCCCTGTGTCTTCTTCGTCAGCAGACCGTGGATGAGTCCTCCGGAGAAGGAGTCGCCACCGCCCACGCGGTCGATGATGGGGTTAATCTCGTAGCGCTTCGACTGGTAGAACTCCTTACCGTCGTAGATGAGGGCCTTCCAGCCGTTGAACGTTGCGCTGTAGCTCTCGCGGAGCGTGGAGACCACATACTTGAAGCCGAACTCCTGCATCATCTGCTTGAAGATGCCCTCGTAGCCGGCAGCATCGGTCTTTCCTCCCTCCACGTCGGCATCGGGCTTGAAGCCCAGGCACAGCTCTGCGTCCTCCTCGTTGCCGATGCACACGTCGACATACTTCATCAGCGGGCGCATGATGGAGATGGCCTTCTC
>JAEEGL013455716.1_pt1 | contig 13349 bp, 9 predicted proteins | sample 9134231 | NCBI WGS metagenome assembly JAEEGL01 (sample SAMN16246548, study PRJNA631951) | gut metagenome | biome: gut microbiome; feature: rumen; material: fiber-attached | host: Bos | place: Iran: Karaj | collected 2018-10 | reverse complement strand
CTCCACGTACGAGGCCTTTTTGGAAGCGAGCAGCTTCACCAGCGCCTTGGCCGACGGGATGCGGTTGCCCAGGTAAGTCTTCTTTTTGATGATATCCTTTCCCTTCATCTGCTCGATGACCCCGTCAAAGCCGGTACGGCGCTTGAGATTGGCATCGTGCGAGATAATGAGGGTGCCGTCCTGCGCCATGCGGATGTCGGTCTCGAAACGGTCTACCCCCACGGAAAGGCACTGTTTAAAGGCCTGGAGGGTGTTTTCATCGTTTTCGGCCCGGCCGGCGCGGTGGGCGTAGAAGCCCTGGGCCGAAGCGGAAAGCCCCAGCGAAACGAGGGCGAGAAGGATGCAGAATGTCTTTTTCATATCGTTATTGGTTTTAGTCCAAAAGGAATTGCAGCCGCTGCGGGGAGTTGCGGTAATCGTCAATCTCAACGTAGTCCATGCTGCCCAGGCGGATGTGGGAATCGCCACCGCCATCGCCGAAATCGTCGCCCACATAGAGCATCTCATCCAAGCTGTAGCCGTTCTCCCGGCCGTAGCGGAGCATCGCATCGTATTTATTGTAGGGCGCCGGGGTGATGTCGAACGAAGACGAGCCCCCCACGAACACCGAATAGTCCCTGAATATCTGAAGCACCTCGGGATACATCACATGGCGCCTGCTCCGGTCGGGGTCGAAACGGAGTTTGTCGGCGATGTCGGCCTTCGTCCCCAGCAGGGGGAAGGTGACCATTCCGCTTTCATGGAACTCTACCGGCTCGCCCTTATAATCGATGTAGCCGTATTTGCGGCGCAGGTAATCGCAGGAGCGCAGGAAGAAGTCGCGGTCGGGCTCCACCTTGTCGTCACGCACGATGGTAAACACGCCGTCCACCATCCGGCTCTCCTGCATCCCGTAGTTGGCGATGATGTCTATGGGGTAGTTCCCCATCTGGCCGTAGATGCGCGGGGCGTTGCCCGCACCCACCATGATGATCTTGTAGCGGCGCCCCAGGGCGTCGAGCAAGGCGCGATGCTCCGCGTCGAGGGGGGTACGGTGCTGGGTGAGGGTGCCGTCGAGGTCGAAACCGATCAGGCGCTTCATAGCACGATATCGTCGTAGAAGCCGCCCCGTTTGGCGAGGTCGAGCAGATTGAAGCGGAAGCGCATCAGCTGCACGATGGGGAAGGCGGAACTGACCCACGCGGGCGTGACCCCGATCATCTCCGGCTCGTAAGGGGCACCCACGATGCGGAAGCACTCCTTCATCTTTTCATAGGGCCAGACCTGGGCCTGAAGGCGGGGTTTGAGTTCCGGCCAGGCGGCCTTGAGCGCCGTAAGCTCGGCACGCACCTGTTCGGGCGAGGAGTACTTGCGCGCGGCGTTTTCGTAACCCAGGCGCGGGGCCGGGAAATCCTTGAACAGTTCCAGCGCACGCTGCTGCTCCGCTTCAAGCGAAGGCCATGCGGCGACGCACTTTTCGACGTCGATTCCGTCCACGTCTACCTCGAAGAACTTTTCAAAGACACGGCACATGATGAGCGTGCCGATGGCCACCTGGAAGCCGTGCGAGACGAACTTCCCCTTGTAGCGGTGGTGCGTCATGTCGAGGATGTGGCTGAAGAGGTGGTCGCAGCAAGAAGCCGGCCGGCTGGAGCGGGCGGCCTGCATGGCGAATCCGCTCAATACCAGACCCTCGAACAGGGCCCCCACGGCTTCCGGTTTCCCGGCGGCCACGCCTTCCGGATCGGAAAGCAACTCATCCAGGTCATCCTGCAGCACGTGCCAGGCCTCGGGAATGATGGGCTCCGATCCCACGAGGTCGGCAATGATCCACTCTCCCCCCGCGGGCACCTTGGCGGCCAGGTCCGCATAGCCGGCAGCCGTCATCTCCCGGGGTGCGGCGGCAATCACGTCGATGTCGGCGAGCACCGCCACCGGCGCCGGACACTCGAAGGTCTGCTTGGCGTTCTGGTAGGTGATGGAGGCGCCGAAAGAGGTGTACCCGTCGACCGAAGCGGCCGTGGGAACGGTAAGATACTGCTGCTTATGGTGGTGTGAACAGAGTTTGCAGAGGTCGTTGATGACGCCCGAGCCCACCGACACGGCGATGGCGCCCGTCCTGTCGAGAACGGAGTCCAAGAGTTCGATGTGCTCCCAGTCGGCATGGAATTCCTGCTCTTCAAAAAGGAAGCGCTCCGTTTCCACGCCCGCAGAAACAAGATGGGAATAGACTGCCTCACCGGCTACGCGCCAGCAGTTGCAGTCAGACACGACCAGGGCCTTGCGACCGGGGAAATAGCGCTCGAAGAGCACGGGAGCGAGGGAAAGGTTACCTCTGCCGAGTTCGAAAGCACGGGTGTCCGTGGCGACGGCCAGGGCCTTGGCGATGCGTTCTTTACTGTTCATGACACTATGTTTTTGCTGTTCAAAGATACGCAAAATAATCCTATCTTTGCATTTATGGAAATAAGCCTGAAGAAGAAATACTTCCTTTGGGAGTGGCGCACCATCATCTGCCTGATGATCGGCTATGCGCTCTTCTATTTCGTAAGAAAGAACCTCAGCATGGCCATTCCCGCCATGGAGGCGGAGCTTGGCCTGAGCAAGGTCCAGCTCGGTATCTTCATGACGCTCAACGGCGTCATCTACGGGGCCTCGCGTTTCGTGAACGGCTACCTGGTAGACCGCTTCAGCCGCAGGAAGATCATGTCGCTGGGCCTGCTGCTCTCAGCCGCGGTCAACTTCATCATTGCCTTCAGTCCCAAGATGAACGGCTTCCTGAACCTGCTCGACGGCGAAGGGAAGGCCACCATGGGCCTGGTTTACCTGATCGGTTCGCTCTGGCTGGTGAACGGTTACCTGCAGGGGATGGGCGTGCCGCCCTGCGTGAGCCTGCTCTCACACTGGATCCGTCCCAAGGAACTGCCCACCAAGCAGTCTATCTGGAACACCTCGCACAGCATCGGCGCCGGACTGGTGGTGCTGCTCTGCGGCTTCCTGCTGAAGACTTACGGCTACAGCGCCTGGAACCTCTGCTTCATCGTGCCGGCCGCCATCGCCCTGGTGGGCGTGCCCGTCATCTTCTTCGGCATCAAGGACGATCCCAGCGAAGTGGGCCTTCCACCCGTGGAGAAGATGGACGAAGAGAGCGCCGAGAATAACGCGGAACGACCCATCAGCAACGCCCTGCAGCACAAGATCATGCAGAAGATGGTATTCCAGAACCCCATTATCTGGATCATCGCCCTGGCCAATTTCTGCATGAACGTGATCCGCGGCACCATCCTCGACTGGGGCGGCGCATTCCTGGTGCAGGACAAGGGGCTCGAGATTTCCGTGGCCGGCTCCGTGGTGGGTGCCTGCGAACTGTTCGGAGGCATCCTGGGCATGCTGGCCGCCGGCTGGGTGACCGATCGCTTCTTCCAGCACAAGGCCCACCGGACCTGTCTGGTCTGTATGGTCCTCACCACCGTCTGTTTCTTCCTCTTCTGGGGCAGCACGCAGCTCTGGGCCACCATCGTCTTCCTGGTGCTTTCGGCCTTCTTCATCTACGGGCCGCAAGCCCTCTACGGCACCTGCGCCTCCATGCAGTGCACCAAATACGCCGCCGGAACGGGCAACGGTATCATCGGCATCCTGGGCTACCTGAGCACCTTCGTATCGGGTATCTGGTTCGGACACATCGCCGGTTCAGCCCTGGGCTGGAACCGGGTGTACGTGCTCACCATCGCCTTCGGAGTGGTGGGTTCGGTCATCATCGCCCTGCTTTGGAGAATCCCGGCCGACGGTTATGAGAAAGTGAACCGCATCATTGCGGAAAATCCTGATCTATAATGGCTCCATCCCCGCTCTCGCCCCTCCGCAAGGCCCTGAGGCCCTACCGCTCCGTGTTCGTGGTCTACGACCGCAACGTGGAAGCCTGGGCCCGGCAGATTGCCGCCCTGCGGCCCGGAACGCCTCTCTTCGCGCTTACCGCCGACGAGGCGCACAAGACGCCAGAAACGGCGCTGGATATCTGCCGATGGCTGCTCGCGCAGGGGGCCGACCGCAAGGCCCTGCTGCTCGCCGTGGGCGGAGGCATCACCACCGACCTGGCGGGCTTCGCGGCCTGCATCTACAAACGGGGCATCCGCTACGCCAATGTGCCCACCACCCTGCTCGCGCAGGTAGATGCGGGCCTGGGCGGCAAGACGGGCGCCAATCTCGACGGCTATAAGAATATGGTAGGCGTAATCCGCCAGCCCGAATTCGTCTGCATCCTGCCCGGAACGCTGGCGACCCTGCCCGACCGGGCCTTCCGTTCAGGGGTGGCCGAGCTGCTCAAGACCTTCCTCATCGGCGACGCCGCAGCCTATGGAAAGGCGGTGGCGCTGCTCCGGAAAGGCCGGCCCGCGCCGGACGACCCGGAACTCGGCGGGCTCATCCGCCGCGCCGCAGCCATCAAGCAGGCCATCGTAGATCGCGACGAGCAGGAGCGCGGCCGCCGGCGCGTCCTCAACCTGGGCCACACCTACGCCCACGCCCTTGAATGGTATCAACAGACGCATCCCTGCGCCAATCCGCTCTCCCACGGGGAAGCCGTGGCGGTGGGGCTGGTCTGTGCCGCACGCCTGTCGGAACGCCTGGGCCTCGCGCAGGAAGGGCTCGCCCGACGCATTGAGGAAGACCTGTGCGCCTGCGGCCTGCCCACCGCCCTGCCCTGCCCGGAAGAGGCGCTCGAAGAGGCCGTCCGTAAAGACAAAAAGGCCGAGGGAGACCAAGTCTGCTTCGTGCTGCTGCGCAGCATCGGCCACGTAGTACTCAAGAAGTTATGATCTGCACCTCCATCCAGAACCAGGGCTACGGCCAGATTCTCGATACGCTCGACCATCCCTTTGTGGAAATGGCGGAGATCCGCCTGGACCGCTGCGCGCTCAACCTGAAAGAGATCGAAGACCTTTTCGCCGAAACCGACACCCCGCTCATCGCCACCTGCCGGGCGGCGGAAATGAAGGGCGCGGACCCCTGGGAAAAAGCCTTCCGCCGGCTTGAGGCGGCCATCCGCGGCGGCGCACGCTTCGCCGACCTGGAGTTGGAAGCCCCCGTCGAGATCAGCAAGCGCTTCCGGGCCCTTTGCGAGGAGTGCGGCACCGAGATCATCCGCTCCTGGCACGATTTCTCGGGCACGCCGGACCTTGAGATGCTGCGTCAAATCGTGGCCCGTTGCTACCGCTACGGGGCCGATATCGCCAAGGTGGTGAGCACCTGCCGGAACCAGGCCGATGCGGCCACCCTGCAGGCCCTTTACGAGGGGCAGGAGCCGGGCCGGCTGGTGGCTTTCGGTATGGGTGACGCGGGCCGTCAGACCCGTCTGGACTGCCTCAGACTGGGCGCGCCCTTCAGTTATGCCGCCCTCAGCGACGAACAGACCGCAGCACCCGGACAGTGGAATGTGGAAGAGATGCACCGCGCCCTGTACGAGCCGGAAGGCCGGCCGGCGGTCCGGTGCTTTATGCGCAACGACCTCACGGTCTGCGCTTCCAAGAGTTTCGCCCAGCGCGCCATTGTGGCGGCGGCGCTCGCCGACGGACGTTCCCACCTGCACGGTTACTCGCCCTGCGCCGATTCCGAGGCGGCCATCGCCGTAGCCAAAGCCCTGGGCGCCAAGGTGCACCGCAGCGGGAGCACGCTCACCATCGACGGTACCGGCAGCGCGCCCCTCGCGCTCGAGACCCTGCATACCGGCGAGTCGGGCCTGCTCACCCGCCTTATGATTCCCCTGCTCGCAGCCCTGAACCGGGGGCCAGCCGTGGTGACAGGCGAAAAGACCCTGCTCGAGCGCCCGCTCAAGGGGGCTGCCGACATTATGGCCGCCTTCGGGGTTATGCTGCGCGAAGAAAAAGTCCCCATCCGGGTGGAGGGGCCCCTCTACCCCGGCCGGGCCGACATCTCGGGCAAGGGCGGCTCGCAGCTCATCTCGGGCCTGCTTATGGCCCTGCCCCTCTGCGACAAACCCTCCACGCTCTACGTGAGCGAACCCAAGAGCATCCCCTACATGTTCATCACCACCGACGTGCTGCGCCGTTTCGGGGTGAACATCAAGGCCGAGATGGAAGGGAGCGACGCCCTGGTGGAGCGCCAGGACTGGTCTGCCTGCACCGAAATCAGCTTCAAGATCCGGGGCGGCCAGCGCTACAAGGCTGCCGAGTTCGAGATTGAGGGCGACTGGAGCGGGGCGGCCGCGTTCCTCGTGGCCGGCGCCGTGTTCGGCAAGGCCGAGGTGGCGGGACTCGACACCTCGTCGCTCCAGGCCGACCTCTCCATTGCCGATATCCTTGTGGACGCGGGCGCCGTGGTGTCGGAACTCGACGAAAAGGTCTGCGTGCGCAAGGCACCGCTCGAGGCATTCGAGGCCGACCTCAACAACGCTCCCGACCTCTTCCCCGCCGTGGCCCTGCTCGCCGCATTCTGCTGCGGCACCAGCACGCTGCACGGCACGGGCCGCCTCTCGGGCAAGGAAAGCGACCGGGCCAGCGCCCTGCTGCAGATGCTCACGCAAATGGGCGTTCCCGCCCGCATCGAGGGCGACGAACTCTACATCGAAGGAGAGAGCCTCTCTTCCCGCATCCTGAACGGACGCCTGCTCAAGGGAGGGGCCTATACGACGCACCATGACCATCGGATGGCCATGGTGCTCAAAATCGCTTCACTGGGGATGGACGCCCCCCTCACGCTCGACGATGCCGACTGCGTGGCGAAGTCGTTCCCCGGATTCTTCGAACAGTTCGACTAGCTCCCCGCGGCTACCACTTCACATCGCGCAGGTAAACCTGGCGCGTGCCTTCGTGTACCGAGTTGAAGCCCAGCTGCTTCCCGTCGGGACGCCAGCGCGGATGCAGGTCGCAGCGGGTGTAGATGTCGCGGTAGTTCTCGGGCACCCAGAAGTTGCCCAGGGGCAGGGTCGCCTCGTCTTCTACACGGATAAGCACCCAGGAACGGTAGCCGTATTTATCCCAATAGCCGTCGGAACTGATGAATTTGCCGTCGGGGGACCAGATGCAGTGGCCGTCAAAGTCCAGGATACCCGCACCCACGTGATGGGCCTTTTCTTCTTCACCCACCTTGAAGGTCACGTGTCCGTACACCTTGTTGTCCCAGAATGCCGTCACCACCAGATTCTCATCATCGAGCCAGTTGAAGTGGGAGCCGCCCCAGCCGTCGGGGAAGCAGCGGCGCACGTCGCTGCCGTCGAGATTGCAGGTGAAGGCCGTGGTCTGCCACTTGGAGACCGTGCCCTGCGAGCTGAGGTTCTCCACGGTGCGGGCCAGCCAGAAGATGCGTTTGGCGTTCTTGCTGATGATGGTGTGGCAGAAGTAGGCCAGACCCTGGGGATCTTCCATCTGCGTCATCCGCTCACGCTGCGAGGCAACACTCACGATGAGTTTGCCCTCGCCGGTCTTGAGGTTCACCAGCCAGAGGCCGTCGTCCTCGGGCCAGCTCACGTCGGCACGGGCATCCTGACCGCCGCCGGCATAGCCGTAATCGGGCCGGGCGAGGCGCAGGCGGGCGTAGTTGATGCTCACCGCCCACTCTCCGTCGGAGGAAACGGCGCTCACGGGATAGGGGATGATGCGCTCTTCGCCGGTCTTCCAGTTGAGGATCACCGACACAAACTTGCCGTCACGCATGTCGTTGTAGAGCAGGGTGTTCTCGGCCCAGGGGAGCCAGAAGCACATGGCGGCTTCCTGGAAATTCCAGGTGCGCGTCTCGGCGACGGGGATGAACTTGTTCCCGTCCTGGAGGTCTACCAGGCCCAGGGTGCAGGTCTCCCCCGCTTCGGGCAGGCGGCCGTTGATGTCGGTTTCGAGCACCGAGATGTAGCGGTTGTCGGAACTCCACGAGTTGATGGCGAAGTAGCTCGCCAGCAGATGGTCGTGCGGACCGGAGGTTACGGCGTACGGTTCTCCAACGCTGGGGAAGGCCGCCGGGCCTTTCCCGCAGCAGGCGGCCGTCAGAAGCAGGACCGCAAGCAGTTGAAATGCATTTTTCATAAGCGGATGATATCGGTCTGATACAAGATTTGTCCGTCTTCTTCCTCGGCGTCCACCACGAACACCTGATAGCTCGCCCCGCCCTCATAGACACGCACCACAATGTGGCCGTGGGGCGGGAAGAGCTTCCAAAGTTCTTCGCCCACCTGGCCGCGGCCCGTGTCGTGGGTTACGAACATCATCCGGCGGCCGGGCATCTGCGGGTCGGCGATCCGGCGCACGGTGGCGCTCCAGGGATGATTGATGTGGCTGCAGGGGAAAAGGATTACGTCCGGAGCGGTCTTCCAGAGGAAATAGGGATTCACCGTGTCTTTCCAGCCGTGATGGTCGGCTTTCATGACGGTAATCCTGCCCGTCAGCTCCGCCACCTGGCTTTCGGCGTCGCGGTCGGTTTTCGTTTTGGCCGTGCGGCCCGACCCGCCCAGGTCGCCTCCGTTGAAATAGCTGAAGCGGCCGTAGCGGAAGAGGGTGACGCAACTGAACATATTCTCGTCCCAGTCTTCGGGATGGTCGTCGTAAAGCGCGCGGGTCTTTTTCCCGTCTGCGATGAGACCGTCTCCGGCCACGTTCCACACCTCAAAAGAGCCCTTGTAACGCTCCGGAGCGTAGCGCAGGCGGAACTGGCTGCGGCTCCCCACCTGGAAACGCTCGGCCTGCATACCCCGGTTGTCGCGCTGCCAGGACACGAACTTCATGTACTCGGGCAGCATTTCTCCCGAACTGCGCACATTTTTCTCGAGCGAGGGATAGTCGTAATTGGGATAACCGCGGTCTACAAGCGTTCCGAAGCGGATGTCCTCGCCCACGCGCGTAATGCCCGCCAGGCCGTAATGCGGGCCGGGCCGCAGGGCCGAAGCGGCACCCATATGGTCTTGGTGCAGGTGCGTGAGCAGGAAATAGTCCACCTTGCCCGGCTCCGGGAGCGCGGCCGAATGCCGCCTGATGTAACGGGCGATCCATTCCCCGGCCGTGCGGCTGCTGTCGGGCAGCATACGGGAAATGAAGCGCGTGCCGAAGGTGTCGCCCGCGTCGATAAGCATCGACGTGCCGTCGGGCAGGATGAGGAAGGTGGCGTCGCCCATGCCGGTGGCAATGGTGTGGATGTCCATCCAGCCTTCCTTCCATTCAGGCAGCCGGCCACCCTGCCCGGAAAGGGACAGCGTGGCCAGCAGGAAGACAAGGATTGCGAGGCTGCGACGCATGGGCCTAAATCTTTTCTGCCTCTTCGACGGCTTTGAAATACTTGTAGCTGTTGAGCTTGATCTCACCCACGGCCGCCTCATCGCAGACAATGATGCCGTCGGGATGCAACTGCAGGGCCGAAACGGTGCAGTAGTGCGACACGGGGCCCTCAACGGCATCACGGATGGCGCGGGCCTTCTTGGGACCGAAGGCCAGGATGACCACTTCCTTCGACCCGGTGACGGTGGCCACGCCCACGGAAAGGGCCTGGCGGGGCACCTGGTTCATGTCACCATCGAAGAAACGGGAGTTCACGATGCGGGTGTCTTCGGTGAGCGTGACCACGCGGGTGCGGGAGTTCAGCGAAGAGAAGGGCTCGTTGAAGGCGATGTGGCCGTCCTCGCCAATGCCGCCCAGGAAGAGGTCGAACCCGCCCGTGGCGGCGATGGCTTCCTCGTAGGCTGCGCATTCGGCGTCGAGGTCGGGCGCGTTGCCGTTCAGGATGTGGATGTTTTCGGCCGGTTCGTCAATGTGGTCGAAGAGATACTTGTGCATGAACGACCAGTAGCTCTCGGGGTGCGCCTTGGGCAGCCCCACATATTCGTCCATATTGAAGGAGATCACGTTCTTGAAGGAGAGTTCGCCCGCCTTCACCATGCGGATGAGTTCGGCATAGGTCTCGATGGGCGTGGAACCGGTGCAGAGCCCCAGGATGAAGGGTTCCGAAGTGCGGGCAGCCTTCTCGCGGATGCGGTCGGCGATGTGACGGGCGGCCCATACGGAGGCCTCTGCGCTGTTGTTCCTGATAATGACTTTCATGTTACTGATAAGGATTATTGGAGTTTTACAAATACTTCTATCGCCTGATATTCCGCCATACCCAGGGCGTTGTAGTTGCGCGCGGTTTCCTGGGTGCGCTCTTCGGCGCGCTGCCAGAATTCACGCGGATCCTCGCCCGGGAAGGGAACGATGTCTTTCTGCGAGAGGTGCCGGAAGATGGCGTGGCGCTTCTCCAGAAGTTCGTCGGGACTCAACGGAACGGCCATGTCCACGCGGGAGAGTTCCCATTCCATCCAGGCGCCGCGGTAGAGCCAGATGTGGCAGGCCTCCGTCCAGGTCTCCCCCTCATCGTGCAGCTGTCCGAAGGCCTCCAGGGCCGCTTCGGTGCACACGCGGTGGGTCCCGTGCGGGTCGGCCAGGTCGCCGGCCATGTAGATCTGGTCGGGCCGGATCTCACGCAGGAGCGCCTTGATAATATCGATATCGGTCTGGGTGCAGGGCAGTTTGGCCACGCCGCCCGACTCGTAGAACGGAAGGTTCAGGAAATGGATGTTGGCGTCGTCGAGCCCGAAGGAGCGGTCGGCCCTGCGCGCCTCGCTGCGACGGATGGCGGCCTTGAGGGCCAGCAGTTCCTTGGGTTCCGGCGCGCCGGGATCCTTCGACTTGATGAGGTACTTCACCTCGTCCACCCGGTCGGGGAAGCCCAGCTGGGCCGCGGCGTCCATGTGCTGGAGCACCACGTCGTCGTGCACGGCCAGGTCGCCGGAAGTCTGGTAGGCCACATGCACGTCGTGCCCCTGATGCACCAGGCGGATGAAGGTGCCGCCCATGGAGATGACGTCGTCGTCGGGATGGGGCGAGAAGATGAGCACCCGCTTGGGGAAGGGTTCCGACGGCACCGGACGGGTGCTGTCGTCGGCGTTGGGCTTGCCGCCCGGCCAGCCGGTGATGGTATGCTGGAGGTCGTTGAAGACGTCGATGTTGATGCGGTCGTAGGAGCCGTACAGGTCGACCAGGTCTTCGAGCGAGTTCTGCAAGTAGTCGTCGTGCGTGAGCTTGAGGATGGGCTTGTTCACCTTCTGGCAGAGCCACACCACCGCCTTGCGGCGGAACTTGGGCGTCCAGTTGCAGGGACCGATGAGCCAGGGGGCCACGAAGCGCGTGAGCAGGCTCGCGGCGGCCTCGTCGGTATAGAGACGCACGGCGCCGTGGCGCTGGAAACAGGTGGCCGGGCAGGCGGGGTCGGCTTTGCCTTCCACCATCTGCCGCACCGCCTCCGCCTTACCCTCGCCCCAGGCCATGAGGATGACCTCCCGCGCCGAGAACATGGTGGAGAGGCCCATGGTGATGGCCGATTTGGGCGTGGATGACAGGTCACCGTTGAAGTTACGCGCCTGGCGCTTGCGGCTCTGGTAGGAGAGCAGCACGGTGCGGGTACGGCTCAATTCCGAACTTCCCGCTTCATTGAACCCCAACTGCCCCTGCTCCCCGATGCCGATGACCAGCAGGTCGAGGCCGCGCGAGGCGGCGTCGAACCCGGCGCAATAGGCCGAAATCTCTTCCTGCGGCAGCGAACCGTCAGGGATGTGCACGTTCTCCGGGAGCACGTCCACCTGGTCGAGGAAGTCCTCGTGCAGACGACGGTTGCGGCTCTGCGAGGCGTCGGGCGCGGTGGGATAGTACTCGTCGATGGAGAAGACCGCCACGTTCCGGAACGACACCTTGCCGGCCCGGTAACGCTCGGCCAGCTGCCGGTAGAGCAGGAGGGGCGTGCGTCCCGTGGTGAGACCCAGACGGAACAGGCCCTCGCCCCGGAAGCCGGAGACGGCGGCGCAGATGCGGTCGGCAATCTCTTCGCTCGCCTGGGCGGCACCGGGCCGCACCTCGGTGTAGATCTTATCGAATCCATGCAGGATGTCGCCGGGCAGGTTCTTCAGGATGAGACCGCCTTCGGAAGGGAGGGTAAAGTGCCGCATCGTCAGTCGTTAAAGAAGGTGAGCGCCTACGGTCAGACCGGCCATCACGATACTCACCATGCTCATGAGCTTGATGAGGATGTTGAGCGAGGGGCCGGAGGTGTCCTTGAAGGGATCGCCCACGGTGTCGCCCACCACGGTGGCGTGGTGGCACTCGGAGTTTTTGCCCCCGAAGTGGCCTTCTTCCACGTATTTCTTGGCATTGTCCCAGGCGCCGCCGGAGTTGGCCATGAAGACCGCCAGCACAAACCCGGCGCCGAGTCCGCCGATGAGCAGGCCCAGGACACCCGCAACGCCGAGCACAATACCCACGAGGATGGGCACGGCGATGGCGATGAGGGCGGGCACGAGCATCTCGTGCTGGGCGGCCCGGGTGGAGATTTCCACGCAGCGGCGGTAGTCGGGCGTACCCTCACCGGTGAGGATGCCCTTGATTTCGCGGAACTGGCGGCGGACTTCCACCACCATCTTCTGGGCGGCGCGTCCCACGGCGTTCATGGTGAGGCCGCAGAAGAGGAAAGCCATCATGGCGCCCACGAACACGCCGGCCAGCACGGCCGGATTCATGAGCGAGACGTTGTAGGCTTCCAGCACGTCGAGGATACTCGCCTTGGCGGCCTCAACCCCGTTGATGGTGGCGTCGGCCGTACGGGCCACGGCAATCTTGATTTCCTCGATGTACGATGCCAGCAGGGCCAGCGCCGTAAGAGCAGCAGAGCCGATGGCGAAGCCCTTGCCGGTGGCGGCGGTGGTGTTGCCCAGGGCGTCCAGCACGTCGGTGCGCTCGCGCACCTCGGGTTCGAGTTCGCTCATCTGGGCGTTGCCGCCGGCGTTGTCGGCGATGGGGCCGTAGGCGTCGGTAGCCAGGGTGATACCCAGGGTGCTCAGCATGCCCACGGCGGCGATGGCCACGCCGTAGAGGCCCTTCGACAGGGCGGCGGCGCTCATCATCTCCTGAACGTTAAAACCGATGGCGAAAAGGTAGGCCAGCACGATGGCGCACACAATGGCAATCACCGGGATGGCCGTGGAGACCATACCCAGGCCCACGCCGTTGATGATCACGGTGGCGGGGCCCGTCTGAGAGGCCTCGGCCAGCTTCTGCGTGGGTTTGTAGGAGTGCGAAGTGTAGTATTCGGTCGCCTTTCCGATGACCACGCCGGCGATGAGGCCGGAGATCACGGAGCAGCTGAAGTGCCACCAGTCGTTGCCGTCAGTACCGAACACCAGGGCCAGGATGCCGAAGGTGGCCACGCCGCTCAGGATGGCGGCGAGGTTGGTGCCGAAGCTCATGCTCTTGAGGAGCTGGGCCATGCCGGCGCCCTCGCGGGTGCGCACGGTGAAGATGCTCAGCACCGACAGGAGCACGCCCACGGCCGCGATGAGCATGGGGGCCAGGATG